>OLSO01000945.1_pt1 | contig 25364 bp, 19 predicted proteins | sample 1672441 | NCBI WGS metagenome assembly OLSO01 (sample SAMEA3136686, study PRJEB25190) | human gut metagenome | biome: human gut; feature: human-associated habitat; material: faeces | place: Austria | collected 2013 | reverse complement strand
CGGAACCTGAGACTTTACGATCACAGGCTTTTCCGTGTCTCCCAATCCCTCCTTACAGGACGGACATCCATAACTCTGGCTGTAGTATTCGATCACTTTGCATGTGGCCGGGATGAATTCCAGCTCACGGCGGACATACTCTTCGCCGATCAGAACCATCTGCGTACCGCAGACCGGACAGACCTGATCTTCATCCGGAAGAGGGATGACTACTTTTTCAACCTTCAGGCCTTTAAAAAGATCCTCATGGGTTGCTTTCTTCTTGCGAGTATGCTCCCGGATCACGGTCTCTTCTTCCAACAGGGAAGGATCCTGTTCCACTTCCGCTTCATCAAAAAGGTGTTGCTGTCCTGGAATGTCATCGGTCCTTCTTTCGCTGGAGGAACCGAAAAGCTTTTTGGTAAGATAGTCCATCTGTTCCTGAAGGGCTTTTTCATGGCTGTTTTTTTCATCAATAACAAGACGGAGAGATCTGATCAGTTCCGTCTGCTCAGAGATCATTGTTTTCAATTGTGTTATGGTGTCTTTCAGCTCTCGCAGCTGGATGTCTTTTGCACTGGAAGCCATCGTTCTCTCCTTGGATTTGATACCTCTATTATACCAGAAATACAGCCATTCCTAAAGGAAAACAAGTGCAGAAAAACGCTGAATTTATAAGGGAATCTGCCATTTTTCTGTGCAGGATTTTTACCGGGATCCAGATACTTTTTTACTCTGCTTTGAGTGCTTTTGGCTGGTCGATATCAATTCCTGACATCAGCCAGTCGAACTCCCTCCAGGAAAGATTCCGGACTTCCGACTGCTTCCTTGGCCATTGATACCCGCCCCGGACAGACAACCGTTTATAGATCAGGACAAAACCATCCGGTTCACGGAACAAAGCTTTGATCCTGTCCCGTCTTCTTCCACAGAACAGGAAGAGCGCACTGGATGTCGGTTCCATCTTAAGCTGGTCTTCGATAATGGCACAGAGACCATCGATCGATTTACGCATATCTGTATACCCGGTTTATTTTCAAATAATGATAAACCGGAGATATCGCCTAACATAATGCCCGTAGCACAGAGACCGTATTGGCGATCGTTTCCCGGGCTGCCCTGTTTGAAATATCAACCTGGATTCCGTTCATCCGGATTGTGATGACAGTATCCGGATGAACCCCCTCACCACCTGCTGTTTGGGTTAGCGGGATACAGAATTCCTGTTCTGCAAAGGAAAACGGAACAACTTCCTGTTTTTGGGGAAGCGTATCCTCCCGTTCTGTAATCTCACATACCTTGGCCCGCAGGCGGCGTATATGATAATAAAACTTACTTGTGTGAATATGATGTTCTTCACACAAGGTTTTATCAGGAAGGCCACTGGTACGGCACTCATGAATAATATTCAGCCATTCCTCATCAGATCGGCGCGGATGTCTTTTCAAAGTAAATCTCTCCTAATTCTAATAATTATTTGGAGTGTTTTTCACACAGGACCCTAATGACGTGAAGTAAAATGGTCCGAATAGTAAAGTAACATAGAAGATGTATAGAAGTTCCACTCCATGAGAGAATTATCTCATGAAAAAAGAAAACTGTCTAAACGGTGGGTTATTCATCGCTTACGAAATGTTCATCTCAAACATTTCTGTGATTCTTTTCCTTTTCCAGATTCTATTTTAAAGACTATTATTTTCCTTCCATCACCTGCTGCATATTCCGGGAAATCTCTCCCACAATCGCATCATCCGGCCACATGACATACACTGGCTGTGAACCTGATGAAAAACATATCTGAGTATCTCCTGTTCCTCCCACAGACACCGATTTAATCTCCCATTTTACCGGTTCCTCAAGCTGCATATTGATAAACTCTGCCATCTCCTCCTGTGTCATATTAGTCTCCACACAGTCACTGACGCTCGCCAGTATCTGATTGGCACTGGTCAGAATTGCCGGTGACATGGCCTTCTGCAGAATTGCTGTGAGAACAGCCTCCTGATTTCTTCCGCGCTGGTTATCTCCGTCTACAAAACTGTGACGTTCCCTGGAAAATGCAAGTGCCTGCTCTCCATTCAGATGGTTAGTTCCCTCTGTAAAATCATATCCACCCGCACTGAATGCAAAATGGGACTCCACATCCACACCGCCCAGCGCATCCACGATTTCAATCAATGAAGTAAAGTTTACTCTCGCATAATAGCTGATGTCTATCCCATATAGCTGTTCCAGCGTACCCATAGAAGCATCAACACCGTAAATGCCAGCATGAGTCAGCTTGTCTCTTGCGTCGCCGGATACATTTGGTATCGTCACATAGTAATCTCTTGGTGTCGTCGTCAGCAAAATCTTCTTTGTATTCGGATTCACCGTCATGATGATGTTCACATCGCTCCGACTGTTAGTGGTAATCGGCCCTGATACATCAATTCCGCTGATATATACGTGAAAAGGGGCTTTGATATCCGTTTCTTCCTGCTCGATTTCCGTGTCGATTCCATACTGATACAGGATACGTACCTGGTCAGAGTATCCCTCGATGAATTCTTCAATAATTCCGGTAAATGCTTCATTGTAGATGGCTGCCTCAATTTTGCCGTCAAGAAGTGCCTGCGCTTCTTCCTGAATCGTGTCATACTCGACAAGTTTGATTTCACGACCGACAAGAGACTCCACTTTGTTCAGCATCAACTGATTATTCTCCTGATCTAAGGATGTCTGACAGCCGAAACGGCTGTCTCGGGCCTCATACAGATTAGTTGCAGAATTTTTCTGCTCCACAACAACCACCATGTTGTCAGTTTTAAAAGTTGCCCCACCAATATCGGCCATTACAGCATCCGCTTTTTTGACATATATAATTCCAATGACTAGTATGATTGATAAAATGACACTAACCGTCATTCCTGAATATCTGGCGATTCTGTGACCAAACTGCAAACCGAAAGTAATTCCAAATAAAACAAGCAGAGTGATTCCAATCACTATTATATACTTGCCAGGAAGCATGCCATTATCCCACAGTAAAATAACTATCAACAAGGATACTGCAAACTGAATGACAGTAATTAGTTTGCCCTTACTATTATTCTTGTGCAACAAACGATGAACGATTGACATTTTTATTCTCCGTAGCCTCGATAATATTTATATTTTTTTCCATAATATCCAGAGCCATTGCGTTTTACATTATTCATAACAATACCAAGAATGTTGCAGTTGCCTTTTTGAAGTTGATCTATAACCGCACCAACTCTGCTCGCCCGCGCTTTGTTCGAGCAGACAATCACCGTACCATCGCATTTGTTAGCGACAACAGCGCTGTCAATGACCTCGCCCAACGGAGGAGTATCGACTAAAACATAATCATAAATATCTCTGGCTTCCTTAATCAGCTTTTCAAAATACTTACCCGCAAGCAACTCTGTAGGATTCGGAGGATATTTACCTGCCATCAAAAGATGTAACTGCGGGACCTGTGTTGAATAGATGGCATCGTTAACAGATACCATACCAGTTAAAACCTCACTGAGTCCTTTGACATCATGGGCCGTCGTATGTCTTGCTGCCATAACAGATTTTCTCATATCCGCATCGATAATCAATACTTTTTTCTTAAGTTCCGCAAAACACTGACCCAGGCTCAAAGTAATCGTGGACTTACCTTCATTCTCAAGGCAACTTGTAACAGCAATAACTTTTACATCCTGTCCGCAAAATTGCAGATTAGTACGAAGAACTTTATATGCTTCCTGAGTAAAAAAATTATCCATACCAGGAATATTTACCTTTGTTTTAAGCATTTTGCCTATGCCCCCTTTTCAATTTTTTTTGATCCGGAAAATTTCTTCTTTTTTGATGTGTTTCGCCTATAGCCATACCTTTTATATCCATACCCGCGTTTTTTTCCATCTTCGATATTGGGTATTTCGCCAAGTACGCTAATCCCCAGTGTATGTTCAATATCTTCTTTTGTTTCCAGACTATCATCAAAAATATATACTATTACTATTACAGAATAGGTTAAAATCCCGGCAATGATACCAATAAGCAGATATGATATTAAACCAAATGCATTACTGGGCTCGGATGCCAACAATCCGTTTTCATATAGATTAACCTGCTCAAACCCCATAGCTTCCTTTATTTTTTCTGCTCCAAGCAAACACACCTGGTCGGCAATTTGCTTGGAAAGCGACGCAGAATTCGTAGTAACAATGACTTCAAGAATCCGGGTATCGCTTGGATTGTTTGTTTCAATACATTCAAACAATTCCTGATAGCTCATCTCCAGGTTCAGAGATTCAATTACTTCATCAAGAACCGCGTGACTCTTCAAAATGTAAGTGCAATCATTCACAACATCAAGAGCCAGAGAAAAATCGGAGTTAGTATAATTATAGGTTGCCTCATTCTCTTGCTTGAGAATATAAAGCGTCGCTGTAGATTCATATTCCGGTGTAAAAAAAAGCGATTGCTGAGCAAAAACACCCCCTATACAAAGCAGCGGGACAAGAACAATTAACCAGAATTTTGTAACGAATAGCGTCCAAAAATCCTTGAAAGTGATAGTTCTGATTTTTTGAGGTTCATTCATTTTTATATTCCTCCTATCTCAATATATCAATCGGGTTTAAAACAAATAATGCATTGGCATATTCTTCACCGTATTTTTGACTAATCTCACGACATGCGGCTGTCATCAAAGGTGGTCGGCTATCTAAATTATGTGTATCAGAAGCCACCACATCGACAATGTGTTTCTGCAACAATTTTTTAACAATCGGATAACTATGTATCCTCAATACAGATGACGCATTGATTTGAATAATAGCTCCCATATCATGAAGCCGTTTGACAAGCTTACTTCTTCGCCCTAAACAGGTGTATCTCTCTATATGTGCAAGAACCGGAACATATCCTCGACGGAGGAATGACAACACAGCAGATTCAATCACCTCATATCTTTCATCAAACTCAAAATCCACTAATATATATCTTGTCCCGTTCAAAGTCCTGCATTTTCCATCTTCTATCCATTCTAAACATCCCTGACTATAATGCAGTTCATTTCCTAAAAAAAGCTGTAAATCAGGATACTTTTCTCTCGCATATCGCATCAATTGTTGAAAAGTCTCCAACGATCTCTTTCTGTTATTCCCATAATATCCAGGATGATAATGCGGAGTACAGCATATCCTTCTCGCCCCATCTTTATATGATGCGTCTAACAGAGCAATCATTTGAGCACTGTCTTTTGCCCCATCATCAACACCCGCAAGTATATGTGTATGTATATCAGTAAATAACATATTTGTATACTCTCCATTCTTTGCTTAAACATCTATAAATTTTTTGATAATCCTGATTTTCCCTTTCGTTATATGATTTGCTAAAATCAGGCACTGCTTAAATTCCGGTAATTTAAAATAAAATGCAAACAACAATGTGTTTGTACATGTCAAACAGGTAATCAGCCGGATGATGATAACAGAAACCAGCGGTAACTTGACACATCGACAGATATAATAGCTAACCACCATAACAATTATTGACACCACTATGTAGTAACTAAGACGCTTAAGGAAAGGAGCCAGGTACTGTTTCCCAAATATCAGTCTGAACAGATTATGAATCAGCCAGGGAGCTACTAATAACATCGACAGAATCGTGCTTATCACAATACCATAAAGGCCGATATGCTGAACCAGCACCACATTCAATACCAAATTAGTAATTGCTTCAATCAAAGGTCGAAAGCGATCTTCATGCCACATCCCGGAAGCATCTTTATATGAGTTTAAAAAAATATTGAGGCAATGTACAAAGAAGTAAATCACCAGGCAAATTACCACTCCAAAATCCATCAGTAAATCTTTACCAACCCATAATTCCATAAATGGTTGATAAAGACAGAGAAAGCAGGTGCTGCAAAATCCGGCAAGCCATACAATAATTAGTAAAAGCACATTAAAATCTTTAAAAATCTTTTCCCTGCCATCAATTATAATACTATTCCCAAGGCCAGCCCGCACCGATGTAAATATGATCGTAATCATGGATGTAACTGCCGTAAACAGGTAATAATAGTTTTGATAAATAGCCAAAGCTGTCAATCCAAGGAATGCAGAAATGACAATTGTATCTGACGAGTAGACAATTACAGTTCCTACCTTGGCAGTAAATAAGTCACGGATACGATGATTGATGGACTTTCGCTCCTCCTTTGGCAATGTTCCGCCGGCACGATATCCGGGATACATTTTTTCAGCAAAGGCTGCTGTAAGCACATTGTTCATAATCTGAGTTATCAGAATTGCCATAACATACAGATAGTAATTCCTGAATATTAGCAATACCAGCAGCTGAATACAGTATTTTATGGTGTCTGTAATCAGTGTTGCTTTACTGATAATATCATTTCTCTGATGCGCCTGCAGGACACTGCTTTTATATGCAAACAGCCAATAGCTGAAAACTGTTGCCGTCAAGTTAAGGAGATATAATACATAAACATTAATATCTGATGGAATCTTTCCATTAATTAGTTTTGGAATAAATGGCAAAAGAAGCAGTCCTATCACACAGACTACAGCTCCAATAATTCGATAATAAATCTTATAGAGCTGCATCAGCGCACAAATTTTATCCGTATCATCGTCAACAATAGGCCTATACATGGAATAAACCATTGCTGAGCCGACACCAAGTTCTGCCAGATTCAATACCGACAATACAGATGTATATAAACTATTTAATCCCAGATACTCTACACCCAGCAGGTAAAGCATCACCGTCCGCATGATAAAAGGGACAACCAGTTTTAAAATCTGCAAAGCAATTCCATATACCATGTTTCGAGATGTATTTTTTATACGTTCAATTCGCATGTATATTCTCCTATACAACCTTTATCTTTTCATAATGATACCAGTATATAAATATGCAAATGTAATACGTATCCATTTGTGACGCAGCAGCCAGCATGCAATTCGCATATGCAAGGACATTTGTTTCTTGCAGAAGTCGAACGCCTTCCAATATTCCTGATCAGAAATTATATGGCAAGCAAGAACTTCAAACTCTGAAATATCTTTTTGACGCCGCGAAATTTTATCTGCGACTGAGTATAGGCAGCTTAGTCCAAATTCCACTTTGTTTTTACAGCATACACTTCTGTATCGGTCTAACTTCCACTGTGATATATAGTTTAATGTTTGAAGGTAAACGCTCTCCATATCCTGATAATGCTCAAGAGATAAATTGTGTGATACACTTTGCGGAGTAACATGGTACTCATAAAGCCCATCTGCAAGATAAACCACTCTGCTTGCTCTGCCAATTACTGCTAACGAGAGTAATTTATCTTCACCCATCATCATCTTTCCATATTGCCGAAACTCTTCAGTATTCAAAAGGAGTTCACGACTAATGCATTTTTGCCAAAGTGCATTTAGATTTGCTCCCGTAATGGCATCTATATATAACTGTGTCAAATCAGATCCTTCAAACACTTTGCCGTCTGGATACTGAGCTACATAAAGCCGATTATTTCCTCCCGGTAATTTCCTGAAATGATTAAATATCACCATATCTGCCCGATGTGTTTCGATGGCATTCTTTACCTTTTCAAGTATACCCGGAAGATATCTGTCATCAGAATCTAAAAACATCAGATACTGCCCTTTTGCAATATGAATTGCATTAATTCGTGCAATCAACGGTCCTTCATTAGGTTCGTGAATAATTATAATCTTATCGGAAACCATATTCGCATAATAGTCACAGATTTCCCCGCTTTTATCGGTTGAACCATCATCCACCAAAATGATCTCATAGCTGTCCTCATTTTGTGACAGAACTGATTCAACACAGTGTCTCAGAGTATTCTCACACTGATACACGGGTATAATAATCGAAAAGAATGGTTTACTATTTATATTCAACTAGCCCTCGCCTCCAGTGATAATGATAGAAATCAGTCTATATATCAAATCCTATTTTAATATCTTCCAGCACTTGTGCCATTTCAGCCTTTTCATCATCACTTTTCTCGGTATAATAAGTATGCCAGGTATTGATTTCTGACATTTGGGCCCGATTCTTTTCTATATACTCATCTGTATGACACACAACCCTGGCCGGATTACCGACCACGACAGAATTATCCGGAATATTCTTTGTCACCACCGCTCCAGCTCCCACGATCACATTTTTCCCAATGTGAACTCCAGGAAGGATGATAGCTTCGGCACCAATAAAGGAATTGTCTTCAATAACTACCTTTCCGACTTTACTGTACCCCAGATACCTTTTTGTACTGGCATCATGTGCCAGAATTCTGGCACTGGAAATTGAAACGTTATTACCAATAGATATCAAAAAACCATGTTCCACATCAATATGCTTTGTACCAATATAGCAGTTGTCACCAATATGAACACCATATGACCGAAGCTCCTCTACGGAATATGCTCCGCCGTGTATTTTCCGCAGTAATTTCTTTATAACAATGTTTTTCATTTCTTTTCATCCTTCATAATCAAGTTAGTATTCAAAAGCTTCCTCTTTGGGTGTTATTACTGTTGCCAAAATCGAAAGATACAACATTACATAAGTTATCACAAAGGTCATTCCCTGCAGTGTGCAAAACAGAACTAAGAAAATTATTAAAACTGCATATCTGAATACTCCATTTATATTTTTGCTATCTGCTCCAAATCTGAAAGTGATCATACGCAAAAACGATACAAAATAGGCAATCATAAGACTAAATCCCACTAAGCCAAAATAATAAATCACTTCCAGAAACAGATTGTGCGTACCTCTCCTGAGAATCTCTGCAGATAACCCTGCGCCGAAGAATAACGAACTCGCCGTTTTTGTTATTTCACCAATATATTCGGCAATCAGCCAGCTTCTCCCGGTAGTCAGATCATACAGATTGTCAGCACTTGTAATTCTATATAATGTTACCGAAAATAATGTATTTGAAAGGATAACCCCCAATCCTAAAATGAGTACTATACTGCCAATTCCCAGAAAATAATGTTTCCTGTAAAACAGCATTGCAACAAATATTACGGCAAAAATCACCAAAGCAACAATGAATGTTTTACTGTATGTAAGTGCCCCAAAGAACACCAGACAAGCTGTACAGATAATAAATACTCTCTGCGATATATATCTATTCAAACACAGTATTGCAAGTAACGCTATTGAAACTACCACCATAGTCATATAATAATTAGAATCACGAAATAGTCCCTGGAAACGTGTCAATTTGCTTCCCCAGTATGCAAACCCTTCATTTCCCTGCAGTGAACGTATCTGTGATGTGTTTCGAAATATCAATGCATATATGGAAGAAAGAATAACACTGCCGCAAAAAGCCTGCACGCTTAAGATGATTCCCTCTTTTTTCTGTTTTGAAAACAATACATACAACAGCATTAATGGACTGAAACATAAAACAAATGTATTTATTTCCATTTGCATTCTAAGCAGCATATAGTCCATCAGTAATAAAAGGATAACAAAGGAGATATTCCCCTGAACACCATTCCTTACCATGTACCATAATGCTGCTGCAATGCTAAGCCACGCTAACAGCGACACTCTCCCGGTAGAAAGAAATATGTAGGAGACTCCGGCCAGAATGCAGTAATCAATTGCAAATATGGACTCGTCATACCGCATAATTCGATACATACAAATTCCAAAGGCAAGATAATTCAATGACAGGGAAACAAAAGGTGAAAGATAAATCAACAACAGACAAACCGCCATCGTACTAATCGGATATTCAATTTTATCGGCTCGTTTTTCCTGTATCTTCATCGTATTCTCCAATCACCGCCTGAAATTGTCTGAGCGCCTCTGTATTATCCGTTATTCCATCCTTCAGCGATGCTTTCATTTGCTCCAGCAGTGTTGTATGGTTTAGAATTCTCATCATACACTCATTAATTCCTTCCTGGGAATTTTCACATACCCATCCACAACAGTTGTCAACAACCATTTCCTCACTTGAAGTGGTTTCCACTGTCAATACCGGAAGTCCAATAATGCGAGCTTCATCTATAACCATTGGTGCAGCTTCATGATAAGAAGTTACAAGAAGAAGGTCCGCATTAGTCATAAATCTATATGGATTCTCTTGTTCTCCATAAAAATGAACAATATTTTGCACATTTAGTGACACTGCTAATTCTTCAAGTGACTTTCTCATATTTCCATCGCCGACAATATGCAAAGAAATCGGCAATTGATTTGCAATTCCGCTCCTGACAGCCTTTATCGCACGATCAATCGCCTTTTCATGAGCCAATCTTCCGACAACCAGTACATGAAATCTGCCAGACTCATATACCACCGGATCTTCCAAAGACATTTTTTTTATTATTTGGTGTCTATGAAAATTTCTTACTGTAACGCATTTATCCTTAAGCATCGGAATAGCCTTATTGAAAGCTCTGCGACAGCCATCCGAACAAGCTGCGATTTTATCAAAGGAATAATATAGCTTATTATTTAATGTATTATCTGCGCCACAATTACAATAATCGCAATGCAGAAAAGCTATTTTTTCCCTGGCGGTAATTTTATTTAGTACAAACTCATTAACTCCGCCATAGAAAGAATGAAGCCTTCCATTTTGTAAATATGAAATGGCAATATCATATTTTTCCGGCAATACTTTCTGACTAAGGGACATAATACGGATAACAAATGGTCGTCCCAATATCTTGCATAGCACCGCAAGAATCCCTCTAATCACCCTGTCAAAAAGTCGCTTGTTACACTCATCTTGGCTTTCTCCAAGATAGCGAAAAAGCGAGGTACACGATAAAATCCTGACATTCTCGGGCAGCTGATTTACATATTTACCAGTTCGACTGAATAAATACAAGGTAATATCATATTGGTCTGATAATGACCACAAAAGATTATACAGGCTCTTCTGAACGCCTCCTACCTTCATGTTGTTATTAACGATAATTATCTTTTTCATTTTGCTTAGTTATCCATTTATCATAAGTTATCAACTCCGGAAAGCATTGATAGCCCTTCCAGAGATACTTTAATTTTTCAGTAAAACACAATTCAGATTCCAATTCTTTTCGCGCCATGCGGATCATATATGGAAAAGTCATGATCCCCAGAGAATGCCTTGCTAAAGCCCCTTTATCAAAAAAGAATTTTTTTCCATATCCTGTAAAACAGGTTGATGTATCTTTATTAGTCGTAGCAATAATTGCGCTGTAAGAATAAATTTTTAACCTTTTCTTAAAACATTGCACAACAAAATCGGTATCTTCTCCATAAGAATACAGACAACCTCCGCCAAACAACTCAGTAAAATGAAGGTTATGTTTTAACACAGCACTATATCTGATTGCAATGGCACAAGTACCATATCTGAGCGCTTTGAAAAACGAGAGCCTTCCTGTCTTCGGCATACGTTGTTTGAATACCTTTCCATCTTTCGCATACTTGATACCGAATATCATCATTTCCGCTTTTGGATACTTTTGGAATGCATTATTTACGGTTTCTGCTACATCTGGTTCATACTGCAGGTCATCGTCAGCAAACAGCAATATCTCGCCACTTGCCAACGAAAGTGCAATATTTCGATTCTTTCCAACGCCTGTTGTTGCAGTTGTAATCATTTTCACAATATTTTCAGGCATTTTCATTTCATCAAAGGCAAATGCATCTGCCTGATTTGCATATATTACATCGCAATTATTGATATTCATTTCGTTATATTTTGAAAAGTCTGTCTGATGCATTGTTGCACAAAGAATTTCTATTCTCTTTTGTTCATTCATTTTTATCACCAATTGCCATGTAATATATTCTGTCAGTATTACTGTATGCGCAGACTTCCGTCTGCGCATACACATACTGCTTGTTCCGTTATTCAACGATCATCTTTCCATCATCAGCAAACGTGTACTGCTGTGATGGCAGAAGACCATTGGTAGCGGTAATCCAATAGCTTCTTCCATGTACCACTTCTCCAGTAGACGTCTTCACATAATAGTAATTACCATCTATCTGAATCAGACCTGCACCTGTCACTACACCGTCTACATAGTAATAAAGACTTCCATTTTCCTTAACAATTCCATTCTTCACCTCAGTATCACCTGGGTCTGAAGGAATAATTATCTTACCATTTTCATCAAACGTATATTCACCAGACGGCAGAAGATCATTTGTAGCAGTAATCCAGTAGGTTCTTCCATGCACCACTTCACCATTGGATGTCTTCACATAGTAGTAATCACCATCTATCTGAATTAATCCTGCGCCTGTCCGAACGCCATCTATATAGTAATAGATACTATCTTCTTCAGCTACGATGCCATTCTTTGTTTCCTCTATCTCCGGGAATACAATTCTGCCATTTTCATCAAACGAATATGTACCTTCATCTAATAATCCATGTGTCAGGGTAATCCAATAATCACGATTACATACAAACGCTCCTGTAGATGTTCTCGCATAATAATAGTAACCATCAATCTCCATCAGACCATTTGCAATTATGACACCATCCACGCAGTAATAATAGTTAGATGAAGCTTCATCAAAATAAATTCCATTAATTGATGTATCATCAAAGTGAGTAATTACCCCATCTTCTCCAAACACATAATTAATTCCCTCCGGAAGACTAAGTCCATTATTATTCTCAACTGTATAGTGAACCTTATCCTCTGTTGCTTTATAAGCTTTATAATCATCTCCGAAATAATAGTAGTTAATTTCACCACTATCTTTCACGATTTTGACAAGTCCGGCTATTGCGTAACTATTCTCATCCAGGTAATATGTATCACCATCAATATCATGCAGACCGGTAACATATTCTGAATAAGTATCCTGACATCTGGTGCAGGTATAGGTAATAACACACTGATCAGTATCAGACGGGACTGTTGTCACAGATTGGTAATTATGCCCTAAGGCTTCCGTCACATTCTGATCAACCAACACTTCATCACATACTGAACAATGTTTTCCTTCTGTCAGTCCGGTTTCCGTACAGGTTGCCTCTACAGCTTTGTCAATCACTTCGGTATGGCCGGCAGCCGGAATTGCTTCCGTATAAGAATCATTACATCCTTCATTCATACAAGTATAAGTTTTTACGCCTGACTCCGTACAAGTAGCTGCAGTAGTAATTTTACCAGCATAGTTATGGCCGAGTGGATTAATCTTCTCTGTCTTTGTCTTTTCACAGACAGTACAGGTATAAGTCATTACACCTGATTCCGTACAGGTTGCCGGAGTGGTTATCACTCCTTTGCCATATGTATGCCCCAGAGCATCAACATAATTACTTACATAGGAATCCCCACAACGTGAGCAGGTGTATGTTGTATAACCTTGCTCAGTACAAGTAGGTGCTGTGTCTACTCCGACATGATCATGACCCAATGCCGAAATTAATTGCTGTTCAACGATTACTGCACCACAGACAGAGCAATGGCTTCCTTCTGTCAAACCGGTTTCTGTACATGTAGGTTTCACGGCCGCATCCGTCTCAGGAACATGACCAGCAGCATCGATTGTTTCCTGCTTAGTATCACCACAGACAGTACATTCGTAATTAATAACTCCTTCTTCTGTACAAGTTGATTCTGTTCTTCCAGTTTCTGTATAGTCATGTCCTTTGGCATCTACCGAAACTGTTTCACGGCTTATTTCTTCACCACAGACAGAGCAATATACAACACTGTCATAAGATCCCGCTTCCACACAGGTAGGGTCAATATTATTTTCAACAACTGCTTCACCAGGAGTATGTTCAGTGCAAGGAGCAACCCACATCCCTTTTTCTGAATTATAGTCATACGTCTTGCCAGCTGCTGCTCCATCAGTAACAGTGTACTCATCCTCAGTACCGGTATACCGACTGTCATTGTGGAGTTTTGCAGATGTAATCGGTATATCAACATATGTAATCGTCGAACCAGACTGGGTGGCCTGATAGGTAGTGGTAACAGTACCCGCGCCATTAGTAAAGACAACCTGCCCCATACCTTCACTGCTCTTGATATCCGCACCGCCGGCGGTAGTATAGATATAACCGTCTGCTGTCAGAGTACCATTGACATCCAGAATAACATCAACCAAATCCGCGTTACTTCTTGTTTTTGCTTTCGTAGGCGAATAAGCAATTGATTTAAACTGTCCTCCTTGACAATAAGTTCCCCATTGATCCTGGTCATAGACATACGCAGAGCAATTGGAAGCTACTTTTAATTCTGCATTTTCATCGATCGTAACCTGAACTCCAGGCTGCAAAGCAATATCCTGATTTACAGTAGTGGTACCACTATGGACATTCAATGTAACATTATTGTTAATCGGCAGCACATAAGCATTAGAGTTCACGCTGATTGTCAACACTGACAGTGCAATGCTGTTCAAAGACACATTGCCTTCCACATCAAAGATAATACGATCCTTAGCAGCATCATAAGTCTTGGTAAACGAACCTCCCTCAGACAGTTCAAACATAGCACCGGTTCCCACAAAAGGAATTGTAGCGCTGGCTGAAATACCACTTGCTGTAATTGATGTGTAAACATTCTCAGTGGCTCCAGCCTTCAGCGTCATCGATGCCTCAACATTTTGAACATAATACTGAGAGAATGGAAATACTTTTTGAGACTTATCTTTCATACTGCTAGTTGCAGACCCGCCGCGCCAATCTGTGATTTGGAAGTATTCATACACAGAAGCACCACTCTCGACAGTGATATGACCGCCGCCAGAGATATATCCCCACGCATATAAATTGCCGCCATTCTCCACCGTAATACTGCTGCCCTCCTGCATCTTGATGTAACCGTACCCGCCGGTCGGATTGCCGTTGTTTGTTGAAGAGCTGGTATAATGTTTCGCTCCCACACTGACAGCACCTTCCACATCGATGGAGGCTCCTTCAGCCATAGTTAGAGTTCTGTATGCTTTCAGCGTCGCGGCCGTAGTTGTATAAGATGGCGATGTTGTATAATAAGCATTCGTGCTGTCAAACGGAATTACCAGAGTAATACCACTTGAAATTGTATAATTTCCACTTGGCAATGTACCATCCGAAATCAATATAATCTTATCCTGACTGTTTGCTTTCGCATAATTATTTGCCTCATTCAGATCATAAAATCTTACGCCACCAGTCTCAAAAATAGGGCTGGATGAATCGATAAACACTGGTTTTATCGTCTGGTCACTATCAAAATTCAAAGTTGCTGTAACATCAGAGGACAAATATTTACTTTCCGTCACGCTGTACCATCCAAAAAACTGATAACCGGAAGCCGGCGTAGCAACCAGGGTATAGGCTACGGTGGAATTCTGAGTTTTAGATGTTTCAGCCGTAATCTCCACACCATCTACCGTATAACTTCCGTTTTCTCCCGGAAGAAAGGTAGTAGTTGCATTGACATCAGAAATCAAAGACAGATTAGTAATATTAATCATTGTTGCATTTGTACTTCCGGATTTTAGATAAACCGTAATATCCTCACCAGCTGGCAATTCCCCTGAATAACTTCCATTTGCAGTCACCTCAGTTTCTGCCACCTGAATCGTGCCGCCGTTCTGGGCAATCGTATAGTCAAATGACAACTTTGCAGCAGTAGATTTATTGTTTGTCAGTGTAAGAGTTGTCTTATACGCAGTGCTGCTGCAATTACCTGATGTGCTAGTTGCAGTACCTGTAATAGTATTGCCACTGGCAGACCAGCTTGCTTGATCCAAATCATCTGTTGTGTAACTAGCACCGATATTAGTATCACTTAAACCGGTCAAATTGACACTTGTCGCTGCCTGGACAGGTATTTCAGAAACCGGGACAAGTGCCGCCATCATAAATGCAGCCAGCATTAATGACAGACAGCGTTTTAAAACACCTTTAATCACGTTTCCTCATCTCCTTTCTCTATTCCTTCGTGATTGTAATTCATAATATATACTAATTCCCATACCAAAGCTCAGCATAGCCCATACATGGGAAAGATGTACGATTCCCAATGAGCTGTCAGATACTCGAAAAAATTCTACGATAAAACGAAATGCACCATAAGCAGCCATATAAATCGGATAAATCTCTCCGTTAGTCTTTCCGGCTGTAATTTTTCGCCCAAGTATAAGAAGTAATATCAAATAAAAAATTATCTCCAGTTCCCGTGTTGGCCATCTCATCTCTCCCATACCAGGAATCAGCATTCCAAAGCAACACCCTCCGAAAATACAATTAATGCGGGCGCACATCACGGTGAAGATCATACAGATGGTAAAGATATCGAACACCCGAGCCATGTCTCTCTTTGTAATCTTCGCCCCGGCCCAATAGACCAGCGGCATGAAGAATATGCCGCCAAAAAGGCTCATGTTACCGGCATTACTCAGATCCAGTGTTTCCAGCACAGCAAATACCTTGACTGTCAGTACACCAATTAACGTATGCAAAACAGATAATATCAGTGCCATCCACCAATTCATCTGCAGACAGTCCTTGTAATGGTTTAACCAAACAAAGCTGAATACTGTACCTGCTGTGAGAAGAATGAGCAGCGAATGTTCCGAAATTAATTGCAGCGTACGCCTCATCTCCTCTCTTTTTTCTATTTCTTTCAGGAAGTCACCCAGACGCTGACTCCCTGAAACTCATTGATCAGTTCTGAACCATCTTACCATCATCTGCAAATGTATACTGCATGGACGGCAACAAACCATTGGTAGCTGTTACCCAGTAAGTTCTGCCGTGAACTACTTCACCGCTGGACGTTCTGACATAGTAATAATCACTGTCTATCTGGATCAATCCTGCACCAGTCAGGACGCCATCCACATAGTAGTAGAGACTTCCATTCTCTGCCACAATACCATTCTTCACTTCCGGTCCCGGATCTGGATCAGGTTCCGTTGGATCTGGATCGGTTGGGTCCGGGTCAGGTTCCGTTGGTTCTGGATCAACCACAGGCGGATTTACCATCTTTCCGTCATCCGCAAACGTATACTGTCCGGATGGAAGCAGATCATTCGTCACAGTAATCCAATATGATCTGCCCTTAACAGCTGTGCTGGTGCTGGTACGGAAATAATAATAATCTCCATCCAGATATACCAGACCGGCTCCCTCAACCAGATATCCTTTTTCAATCAGATATGTATTATCGCTTTCATCTGTATACAGGCCAGAGTAATCTTCCTGCCATACGCCATCTTCGTCAAACAGGCAATATCCCAATTCAGAATCACTGCCATACTTATGAATCTGTGTATGCAGATTTGTTATAAAATATCCATACCTTGTTTTGCTTGCGTAGTACTTCTTTCCATCAATTTCAATCCAGCTATTCCTTACCCATTCACCGGCCCATTTATAGTGGATACCTTCATCGCTTTTCACCAAATCTCCACGCGTCAGAACATGATCTGTAAATACATAATCATAACCATAAATGGTTTGTTCTCCGTCCACTGCTTTACCGGTATCCGGATCAAAGAAATAATAATTATCTGCGCCATCTGCAGTTATCATTCGCCAGCCGGTAAGTCCCTCACCATTAATTGCATAATACAAATCACCGTTAATTTCAAACAGACCTGTTACCTTGCTGACACAAACACCATTTTCATCAAAGCGATAATAATATTTGTTCTTAGAGTCATCGTACCCAGGTATATACTGAATACCGGTCACATATTGATTATCAATATAGTAATACAATTGATCTTCCATGCTGACCCATCCATTCAACGCTTCCTGACAAACCTTATAATTATCTTCGAATGTAATATATTTATCACTGAAATGGCCTCCATAGTTTCCAGCCGAATCATCCGGATCATAATATGGATAAACCCCATACGCTTCCTGGGTGTTTGCATCATTTGCCAATGAGTACAACTGGCTGGAGCGAAGATATATGTCGTAGCTTACTGACCCAGTCATCCCGACCCGAACACAATTATTGGTATCCACTCCAGCATCATCACTAGGGGTCAAAGAGATACCACTAAGGACACAGATAGAATTCGCTGTATCCGGATCAATCGCTCCATCCTGTTTTACCCAATTACATATTACAGTCAATATTCGCGTTTCTTCATCAAACTTAGCTGATGTCAACTTGAAGTAATCATTAACTACATTCAAATTACTGATATCTACATCGACTCCTTCGTCAATCTCAACTGTAATCGTAACATTTGTTTGAGTATTCACACGAGCTGCCAGCGCAAGCATATAATCCCATGGAGTAGCTTCGCCACTTGTGCCCGCAAAGCCAGCAAGATATGCCATCAGCGGAGCAAGGCGTTCTGGTGCCTGTATTGCCTGAATGTCCATAGCAAAGGTATACTCACCGGTTGTATCTTTGTCTTTATCTGTAATGTAATAAGTAGTGTTGTCCAGCGTTGTGGTATTAGAAACCTCACGATTCCAAGCTAAAGATACATCTCCATACATAGCTTCATCAAAATCAAATGCGCTCTCATCACTGCTGTAAAGGCAGACCATCATCTGTGCCTGTATAACCGGATCTGTCGCCACAGCCGCTGTAATTGTCACCTTGCGAACGCCGGAAGTCTCATCACCAACAAAAGAAAAACCATCCATGACACCTGCGGCAGAAGTACTGAATGTAAAAGTAATATCGTCTGTGTTGATTGTCACAGGATTGTTTTCATACGTTGCCGCAAGCGGGAGCTCTGCTGCTTCTCCATAAGTTGCATTAATGCTGCCCTTTGTAAACTTCAGTGTATCCGGTCTTTTTATAACCGTAACTGTTTTACTGCCAACAACCTCCCCATCTGCTACCAGTTGAATATCCACAGTGCCTCTTGCAAGGGCTGTAAAAGTATTACCTTCCACCATTCCAATACTGCTGTCGGAAACCTGCAGATAAGCTCCTTCCGGAACTTCGGCTGCATTACCTGTGGAACTTACCCCTGTAACTGTAACATCTAACGAAGAATTAACAGTCAGATAATCTGTGTCGGTAGTCAGCAGTGCATGATCAAATTCTGTAGATGTATATGCTGTTGAGACAACCATCAGTGAAGAACTGACATTACGTTCATATCCATCACAAGGCCGGTTCACGACAGTAATATCATCCGATCCCTCCTGCTTGGCATCGAAGGTTGTCGAACCGCCACCATCCAAAGCCATTGCAGTGACACATCCGGCATCAATCATAATTTCCGCAAGTTCATAATAAGTGACTCCACAGGAGTACGGAGCCTGTCTTCCATCAACAGCAATCATGATAACCTGTCCATCTGCAGTGAGGCCAACAGCTGTACGAGGAGCAAGTGATGTTTCGGAAGAACTATGTTTATTTTCTCCCTTTACAACAAGCATAGCATCGCTTCCGAATCCCTGGACAGCTTCCACTATCTGGTTTTCATAGGTTTCATACTCACCTGCCGTTCCAATTATGGCTGTTCCATTTTCCAGAATTGCGAAGAAAGGTGATGATCCATTATGTCCATTATAAGTTACACCTTCCATGACAAGCAGACCTCCCGGCTGCCCGGTGGACATATTATAGCCACTGGCATTTATACCAACAACAGCAGAATAGTTTTCAATATAAAGATCTTCATTAGAAGGATCCGAATGCCTTTTTTCAGCTGCAGTCATTTGCGAACTAACAGAAGACATCGCCCAGCCGGTAGAAGGATCATTATTATGATAATTCGCATAGATTGAAACATCATCACGACTCACATCAACTGTTGCATAGCAATAAGCAATCTGCTCATTTTTAGAATTCAGTGCATAATTAATGGTCTGCGTAACACCAGGCGCAAGATCCGTCATCGCAGATGAAAAAACACTGTACACAGAAGGCTCATCCTCTTCTCCTGGATTATCAGGTTCTTCCGGATTCTCCGGCTCTTTCAGCGATCCGTCTGCCAGTTTGAACAGATAATCTGCCAGGACATAACAGCAGGCTGTCCTGAGGTCATTAGCATCGGATAATCCTCTGTCAGCCTCCAGCATCTGCACAAGAACATGATTTGTATATGTATCTTTTATAGAAGCGCGAACTTTTTCCTGGGTTGCACTTCCATTGAATCGGTTATTTAAAAAGTTAACTGCACGACCAGCGTCTTTCAAAGAATCTGTATAATATCCTTCAAATATTTCACTTAAAGTTGTAGCTCCTTCGGTAATTCTAGAAACAATATAAAAACAATCCAAATCAGCACGCAGGTCAACTTCAGAGAATCCGGAAGTGCTGCCGTCAAATCCCTCACAAGTAAGATAATTATCTAGGAAATATTTTTCTGTGATTTCGGAAACCAAATCTTCAATATCAGTAGCTTCAACACCATAATGGTCTGAGCATTCCATCAAATCACATATATCTCCGACCCAGCTTCCAAAATCCGTATAATTTTGATTGTAACTGTTATTACTGGATACATTCAAGCACCCAAACAAATGACCAAAATCCATAGTATTGCCGTTTGGAAGCACAATATCTTCCAGATTCCTCAACGCACCTGCAGCTGTGCCATTTGCCGCATCCTGCTCTTCTACATACGTAACAAAATCTGTATTTTCTTCACCAGCAATCGTTACCCAGCTGTCAGTCTGGTAACGATCGACACCCGTACGAACGTAATTAATTACAAGCTTAACTACATCTTCACCGGTATTAGCTGCAGCATAGCTGTCTGCGTAATTTTCCAGAATTTTCAAATCACTCAGGAAAGTCTGCCAGTCAGATACTGCTTCCTTGCCTCCCGTTTCTTCTGATGCAAAAGCATTCACGGAAAGCACACTGAGCATCATAGCAAGCACGATTAAAAGCGATAATGCCCTTTTAACTTTGTGTTTTCGCATTTTCTCTCCTCCTTTTTACTTTAATAATCTCTCGGAATCTTTAAGCCAGCAATATAAGGCTTTCAGATTCCTTTTTTATTAAAACTTTGTTGTCAAAAATTTACGTAAATATTATCATTATAATTACTGTAAACGAAAAGGGATTACTCCTTTTATTGACCCGAATGAAAAACGGGGTGTTAAAGTCAAATATAAAAATGACTTTACCATTGGCAAAGATGGTGTTCCTGTCTGCAAAGAAGGTCATCGAATGAATCATGATGGTTCGGAACCTGCTAAAACAGAATAAAATGATTCCGAGAGATTATTTTAGATTATCAATAAGATAATTTAAGTCTTCCTGCATTGCATACAATCGTTGTTGCTCATCAGAAGAAAGTGCATCACTTTTCTCAATTTCTGCAACACTCATATAAACTGTTCGCTTCGTACCGGAACTGTCGGTTAATTCACCAACCTCTGCCTCTTCACTGTTGCCAATAGTGACTTTAAACATAGGATATTGAACATCATTAATAGATGCGGAGAAGGAAACTATCAACGATTCCCCCTCCTTAACTTGTTCCGTCACTAAATAGTCATTCCACTGTTCCGGATAATATAAATCACCATAATCTGTATTGATGGTAATATATTCTATAGCATCATCTGTGCGAACGTTTTTTTCCCCATCCTTGTTTTCGGTTTGCTCATTAACCAGAGACGACTCTCCTTTTCCATCGTTCAAGACTTTTCTACCAATAAAACAACTGATAACAATAACTACAATTAAAACCACTACAATCAATACCATAAGAAGCAGCGTATTTTTCTTTTTTCTCACATGTCTTCTTGACATAGCACTCTTCACCCTTCCCAATTTATATTTAAATCTAATATCATTTCTTCATCGTATACTTCTTGTATATTCATCAAATTGCATTTTTTCCTGAATGCTTATATACTCTCTATAAGATCGTGTCAGGTCAACAATCTCCGCATGCTTTTTTTGTCCCCGCTGACCCTCGGGAGTCGGTGTCATATAATCTCCATACAGAGCAGTAAGCATTTCATGATAGTGAGCTGAAGCTGGATAACAACCATCTTCAAAAGGGAGTTCAACCATCTCCACAAACCATTCCCGCGGAAAAATGCTCTTCTTGTATTTTGAACTGGCTCCAAAAAAGGTGTGTACCATCGCTGATTCTTCATGTCCCTTCTTCCAGACAGCCGAGATTATCCTTTTTCCCGGCAGGATTTTACTGCATGCAATAAAAATCTTTTTAACCATACTGTCTGTCAAGTATCCCCGTACGTTCAACGACTTTGCTATCACAATCTTTGACAGTAAAAACTGCACCCTTCGCACCAATGCATGATTCCCCAGATTATCCGCCGGAAAAATATCTATATATATCCCTTGATGTATTTGTTTATCCTTTGGAATATATCGTTCAATACAGGCAGTTTTGTTTTTTCTTAATTTTGAAAAAAACATAGGCCAGTGTTCGGAAAATTCCTTCTGCAGATAATACTTCTCTTCATCCAATTCTTTCGGTGCAATCTCCAAAAAACGTTCATATTCTGATCGGAGCATAACAATGTCAAGATCATCATCCCACGGAATAAACCCCTGATGCCTCACTGCACCAAGCAATGTTCCAGCAAAAAGCATATATGAAATATGATGTTTTTTGCAGATACGATCCACTTCCTCCAACATTTCAAGTAATACATGCTGGTGCTTTATCAGCAAATCATTCATTCCTCGTCCCCCTCATACTATTTTGATGGTGCTGACACATTTTCATATACATGTCCTTTTATACTTATCCAGCGCCTTTACAGCAAATCCTGCAATTATTTTCAAGCTGTCGCATATCGAATATCCCAGATATCCATGCATAATTTTATATCTGTTAACCGCACTGTTCAGTTTATTAGAAGCCCTCGAATTCGGAAGCATCCTGTAAGCAGCCAGAATTTCTTTTGTGCCTCTGGCGACCGCACCATCTTTTAAAATATCAATCCAAAAGACTAGGTCTTCATGATAATAATTCTTTTTAAAGCAATATTTATCTGCTATCCCCCGCCTAAACATAGCCGTCGAACAGCTGATCACGCTCTGTTCCAGCGTCATTTCCAGATTCGTATAATCCGGAACTATAAAATCTTTACATTGCTTCCGGTCATTTTCGTCAACAATAGCATAAGAACAATAAACCAAATCTGCCTTTGTCTCGGCCTGCAATTTTAACTGACATTCCAGTTTATTTTCATACCAGAAATCATCTCCATCCAAAAGCGCAATAAATGTACCATGGCACAGACTCATTGCTCTGTTTCTGGTTTCCACTACTCCGAGGTTCTTCTGATTTTTATAAATATGGACTCTCGAATCACTTTCTGCTATAGTCGTTATTACCTTCCATGTGTTATCTGTAGAACAATCATCTATTACGATTATTTCGATATTTTTAACTGTCTGATCCAAAACAGAACAGATTGCTTTTTCTATGTATTTTTCACAATTATATGCAGGAATAATTACTGATACCAATGCATTAATATTAACCGTTTTCATAGTATTTCTCATACTTCTTGAATTCATCTATCCGCTCAGTACCTGCTGCCTTCTTTTTTTCTGACGCTTTTGCTGTTCTCTGTCCCTGTGCCACTCCTTCAGTGCTCTCCGGAATAAACAGTACCTTAATCGTCGCCAACATAATCTTTATGTCTGTTGCCAGACTCTGGTTGCTGATATACATCAGATCCATCTGCAACTTGTCATAGGGATCTGTGTTATATTTTCCAAACACCTGGGCATACCCGGTCAATCCTGCCTTCACCTGAAGACGCAGCGAAAATTCCGGCATCTGCCGTTCGTATTCCTCTGCAATCTCCGGCCGTTCCGGGCGAGGTCCCACAATGCTCATGTCTCCTATCAGGATACAGAGAAGCTGTGGCAGTTCATCAATGCGGCACGCACGAATAATCTTTCCGACGGGAGTTATTCTGTCGTCATTCTGACCGGCCAGTCTGGCTATTCCATCCTTCTCAGCGTCTACCCGCATGCTGCGGAATTTATAGATATAAAATGGCTTCTTGTTCTTCGTGATTCTCAACTGCCTGTAAAAAACCGGTCCTCTGTCATATGCATAAACCGCAATCGCAGTAACCAGCATAATAGGACTTGTGATAACTAATCCAATCAGTCCCAAAGCTATATCGATAGCCCGTTTTGCAGTTGTGTAGAATATCGAAGGCGCCGCTCTGTAGCAAAGCATAACTGGCAGATTTGCCATCTGTATAGTTCGGGCACTGTTTACAATGTAATCACCAATATTCGGTCTGAGATATACCAGAACATTCCGTTCAATACAGTATTTCAACACAGTATTCCTCTGGCTGGAGCGCAGTCCGCACAGCATAACCGCTTCAGGCTTCTGTTCTTCCAACATTTCAAATATTTTCTCCATTCCCACCGTTGCATCAATTTCACCCAATAAGCGAAATCGCCAGCTAATCTGACGGATAATGTATTGTCCGTTTTTATACGCTTCTCTGTTGTCATAGATTAATACTGTCTCTCTCGGTGGCATCACCTTATTGGTCAGCCGATTTGCCCATTTTGCCCATGCAGTAGCGATGACAATACAGATGCCGGTACTCATTAAAACAGGTAGCACATTAGGCAATTTGCGCATCAGTAACCAAGTGACTATATAAATAAAAAAGTGACTCATTATTATGGCTATGCACTGAGAATATATGATCTCCGTTATCCTGCTGATAGCCAGATTAAATCCACCATACAGTTTCGAACACCCCATATTTAACAAGAAAAACAGTACGATAACCACGTAATCGCCACGATGGTAAAATGGTGTATAAAGATTTTTGCTATAAAACAAATACCAAAACACAGAAAAAACAGTTGTTATTAAGCACAGCAGCGCGATTTTGGCAGAATCCAGAATCAAATACTGTCGCTGTCTCATTTGTAATCAATTCCTCCTACTGTATGCTTCTTTTATCTACTAATACACATATTTATTTCTGTTTGTTCAAAAACTACACTTATTGACATTCAGTGAATGTCAATTCTTGTATTATTTTACCACACCATAAATGTCATGACAAGCACTGAATGTCAAAACGGCTTGTAAAACTATTGATTCTTTTTATCAGGAGACTACTATGTTCATCAACAAGGCAGAAAACGGAAAGAATAATCTATGTGGGAAAAATGTTGCTATTGTCAGAACGCAAATGGGTATCTCCCAGCGTGCGCTGGCGGACAAATTACAAATTGCGGGATTGGATATTGACAAAAATGCTGTGCAGAGAATTGAAGCTGGAAAACGATTTGTAACAGATATTGAGTTGAAAATTTTGAGTATAGTTTTGAATATAAGTCTCGAAGAACTATTGCTTGAATAATAAGTCATAAATCGAGACTATGAAGAAAAGTCTGTAAATAAGATTCTTCTATGATAATGATGGGCGA
>OLSO01000935.1_pt1 | contig 25553 bp, 26 predicted proteins | sample 1672441 | NCBI WGS metagenome assembly OLSO01 (sample SAMEA3136686, study PRJEB25190) | human gut metagenome | biome: human gut; feature: human-associated habitat; material: faeces | place: Austria | collected 2013 | reverse complement strand
GTAAATCTGTCAACCAGCAGTTGCAAATCACAAAAGAACTCTATGAATTCCGATTTTCCAACAATACAAGCAGGAAATTATTTATCATCTGTATTGTTTTCCTTTTTCTTATGAGTCGAACCCAAGCAAAGAAATGAAGAACCAAGACTTAACCATATTATAGCCATAGTATTTTCATTTCCAGTCGTTAAGCCAATAGCTGAGGCTATCAAAAACAGAGCTGATACAACATAAAATAAGATTGATTTGTTTATTCCTTTTTTCATAAATAAGCATCTCCTCCAAATTCCGATTGAGATTTCACCTGTTTTAAGAAATTTAATAACTGTTATATTTTGTTATTAAATTCTCCGCAAACCATTGAAAACACTGGATTTGTCGCAGGTGAGCTTTCCCTTATTGTTTCCCTTGTGTTATATCGTCCCACCAGTGTTTACGAACTCTGATAAGGGCAAATACAAGGGCAAGAAAAATCTATAAAACAGTATAACACAAAATAAAAGTGACATGGTGAACTGATTGAAATGCTTCTAATTTTTGTAACTGATAACTGATTGTATTCTGCAAATATTGTTCTCATCGTATCCCATCTCCTTATCATTTAATCAATCATTAGTATATGGTCAGAGAATGAAGAAAAACCGGAATTCACGAACAGGATTCCGGTTTTTAGCTGCCATAGGATGCAAGATAAGCTGTCACTGGCAGGTTCTTTGTGTGAATCCTCTATTTCGGACAGGAGATAATTTGACAGGAAATTTCAAAGAAGAGTATAATACATATTAAGACATTTTGAATCGGCATGTGTCCGGAAGAAGCTGTCACTGGCAGGTTCTCTGTATTATAAGCAGGTTCGAAATAGACGCTATGGGGGAAAATAATTTGGAAAAAAAACTGACAATAAATGATATAGCCCAGATGTCCGGTGTGGCAAAAAGTACTGTATCAAGATATCTGAACGGGGGAAGCGTCAAAGATGCAACGGCCCAGAAGATAAAAAAAATCATCGAAGAAAATAATTATGAGCCGAATCTGTTTGCAAGGCTGAATGCAAAAGAGAGCCGGATCATAGGACTTACGGTACCTGGATTTAACTCGGTAACAACACCGAGACTTGTAGAAGTAATCGTTGCCTATCTTAAGAAAAATGATTATACACCTCTTATCATGCATACGGAAAATGATATCGAAGAAGAAATACGCTGTATCGAACGGCTGAAGAATATGAATGTAGATGGAATTATGGTTCTTGCGACGGGAAGCACAAAAGAATACGAAGAAGCAGTAAAGAAGTTAAAAATTCCAATCCTGTTTCTTGGACAACGCTTCCCGGGAGAGAATTCTGTCATTAATGATGATTACAATGCAGGATATGCGGTGGGTAATTATATCGGACAACGTAAGTTCAAGGAGATTTATATGCTCTGGGTACCTGAAGATGACCCGGCAGTAGGAGGAGAACGACGCCATGGAGTGATCGATGGACTTATGTCCTGTGAGAAAAAGCCAAAAGAAGTCATAGAGACAACGTTCTTTTATGAAAATGCAATTGAAAATGTACAGAAATTTGTAGATCATATGAAGACACCGGCGGCAGTCGTATGCGCAACAGACCGTATCGCATTTGGCGTGTACAAAGTAATGTCAGAGAAAGGTATACGGATACCGGAAGAAGTATCCGTGGTAGGATTTGGCGATTACGAAGCAGGAGAACTGTTACAGCCGCCACTTACGACGGTAAAATTTGACTGGAAGAACTGGGGGGAGATCAGTGCTGAGTCGATGATCCAGATGATTTTAGGAAAGCCGGTAAGCCCGCTTCAGGTCAACCCGTATGAAATTATAGAAAGAAAAAGTGTAAAAGAGAACTGAGAATCAGGCGGATCTGTCAATTTGACAGACCCGCTTTTGTGCAATATAGACAAATTTAGATATCAATTTTTGGAACCGTTTCCAAAAATGAAATTGCAGTGACATTTTGTGTTGACATACAAAAGCTGATGTATATAATAAAAACATAGGAATGGAACCGGTTCCAAAGCAAAACAATACAAGGAGAAGAGAAATGGGAAAGAACAATGAGTATCTGGAAATATCAAAACAGATCGTAGCCAATATTGGTGGAATGGATAATATCCAGGGAACAGCACACTGTGCAACCAGACTCAGGATCGTATTGAAAGATAATGATCTTGCAGATATTGAAAAACTGGAAGATATCGACAAAGTAAAAGGTGCGTTCATAGCAGGTAATCAGTTACAGCTGATCCTGGGAGCTGGAACAGTGAATGATGTATATGAGGTATTTGCCGAGTATACGAATACACAGAATATGTCACTGGGAGATCTGAAGGAAGAAAGTGCGAAGAGGCAGAATCCACTTCAGGCAGTGATCAAAGCGTTATCTGATGTATTTATCGGAATCATGCCGGCACTTCTTGCAGCAGCCCTTCTGATGGGAATTACAAGCGTCCTTGGCGGACTTGAAGTAGTAAAGACACATGATACCTTATATGCGATCAACCGGCTGGTAAGTCTTGCGTCTACAGGTATCTTTGCAATCCTTCCAATGGCAGTATGCTATTCAGCCGTAAAAAGATTTGGCGGGAATCCGGTTCTTGGTATGGTAATCGGAGCAATCATGTTAGACAGTTCTCTTGCCAATGCTTACCAGGCTGCACAGGGAACCGTTGATATAGAAGTTATCCGTCTGTTCGGACTGAAGATTGAGATGGTAGGATTCCAGGGAGGAATCATCATCGCGCTTATGATGGGATTTGTAGTTGCAAAACTGGATAAATTCTTCAATAAGGTAATTCCGGATGTAATCAAGCTTCTGGTTGCACCAATGCTGACAGTATTTATCTCTACGGTATTACTTTTTACACTTGTAGGTCCGGCAGGACGAATTCTTTCTAATGGAATCACAGACGGACTGATGTGGAGTACAGAACATCTGGGAGCATTCGGGTATGCGTTATTTGCCGGAGTTCAGCAGATCGTAGTTATCACAGGTCTTCATCACATTATCGGTGCGGTAGAAGCACAGCTTATTGCATCGACAGGAACAAACTTTTTAAATCCACTGATGTCTGTAGCTTTATTTGGACAAAGTGGTGCGGTACTTGGTTATCTTTCCCTGAACTGGAAGAACTTAAAAGCCAGAGAGCTTTGTATTCCAAGTTTCTGCTCGACATTATTTGGTATCAGTGAACCGGCAATCTTCGGAGTAAACTTACGTTACAAGTTTCCACTGATCGGTGGATGTATCGGTGGTGCAGTTGCAGGTGCATATGTATACTATTCAAAGCTTACTGCTCTTGGATTCGGTACAACTGCACTTCCTGGAATGGCAATTGCTAATCCGGCACATCACGGGTACATTAACTACATCATTGCACATGCAATCGCGATTACGATTGGATTTGTATGTACAGTCATCTTTGGAAAAATGTGGTCAGCACCGGATAAGAATAAAAATGACAAAAAGAACGATACAAAAGAAAATGATACAACAAAGGCAGTTATTACAGAAGAGCCTGGTGCAGTCTATGCAGCAGCAGAGGGAACAGTAAAAGATATCGAAGCATCGACAGATCCGACATTTGCAAACAAGGTACTTGGAGACGGTGTCGTTATCTTTCCGGAAGACGGAACCGTTATGGCACCATGTAAGGCAACCGTATCACTCGTATATCCAACCGGACATGCAATCGGACTTACAACTGCAGATGGAGCAGAGATCCTGATTCACTGCGGGGTAGATACCGTCAATATGAACGGTGAAGGATTTGAGACACTTGTAAAAGAAGGACAGGAAGTAACAGCAGAAGAAGCACTTATCAGATTTGACATCGACCTGGTGAAGAAGCATGGATACTCTCCGGAGATTCTTGTTATCTTCACAGAGCTTCCGGAAGGAAAGACCATCAAAACAGAAGAAAAACATATTGCAAAAAATGATAAGATGGCTGAAATCGTGTAAGGATAAGGTGGACAGGAACAGATGAACAAAGAGACATATTTAACAGAATATCCGAAGCATGAAAGTATGAGGGAGAATGTAAAAAAAGATAAAAACAGACTTCACTTTCATATGATGCCGCCGACAGGCTGGATGAATGATCCGAATGGTCTGTGTGAATTTCAGGGTGTGAATCATATTTATTTCCAATATACACCATTTCTTGCCGGATGGGGAACGAAGCTTTGGGGACATTACACAACAAAGGATTGGATTCATTATAAAGAAGAAGAGCCGTTCCTTTATCCGGACGAAGAATGGGACAGAGACGGTGTATATAGCGGATCAGCCTATACCTGTGAAGATGGAATTCACTATTTTTACACAGGAAATGTAAAACTCTGGGATAAAGATTATGATTATATCATGAATGGACGGGAACAGAATACGATTCACGTATTCAGTCCGGATGGAAAGAATATTGCATACAAGAAGCTTGTAATGACCAATGATGATTATCCGGTGAATATGTCCAAGCATGTCAGAGATCCAAAAATCTATAAAAAAGACGGCCGTTATTATATGATCCAGGGAGGCCGTGATGCGGAATCTGATGGCTGTGCACTTTTGTTTTGTTCCGACGATCTGGAACACTGGAAATGGTACGATACGGTGCGGACAGCAAAGCCATTTGGTTATATGTGGGAGTGCCCGGATCTGTTCGAGATTGACGGCCAGCAGATTATGACATGCTGTCCACAGGGAGTAGATCAGAAGGGATATGATTACCAGAATGTGTACCAGTGTGGATATTTTCCGGTAGAGTTTGACCTGAAGAACAAATCATACAGCTTTGGAAAATTTCAGGAATTTGACAAAGGATTTGACATCTATGCGACACAGACATTTGCAGATGAAGCGGGTAGAAGAATCCTGATTGGCTGGATGGGGATTCCGGATGCAGATTATGATAATGATGCAACGGTTGCATATGACTGGATCCATGCACTTACCATGCCAAGAGAACTGGAATGGAAAGATGGAAAGATCTTACAGCATCCATTAAAGGAGATGAAAGATCTGCGTAAAAATGCATTTACCTGCGAGCTGGAAGCATTTACAAAGTGGGCGCCTGCGGACTGCTGTTTTGAACTGAGACTTGACGTGGAAGAAGCAAAAAATCTGGAGCTTAAGCTTCGTGAAGATGTTACAATAAGCTGGAAGGACGGGCTTTTTACCTTATCGATGGGAGAAAGCGGACGTGGAAGAAAGCAGCGCTTTGCTAAGGTGGAAGAGCTTTCGGATATTACCATCTTTTCGGATACATCAGCCATTGAGATATTCATTAATAACGGGGAAACAGTTCTGACAACAAGAGTATATAGTGAACATCTTGAACAGAAAGTAGAGCTTGTATCCAGAGAGGTAAAGGGAAGCGTTCATGGATATGAACTTGGATCATTCGAGGTTGAATATAAAAAATAGATTCCGGACTGCATAAGATATAACAGGTGAATATACGGAAAAGAAAATAAAAATGTGGACAGGTTCCTGAAAAAAGAGGTGCCAGTCCACATTTTTTATACCATAGTATGCAAGAGATGCTGTCAGTGGCAAGTTTTATGTATTGCCATGCATTTGTAAGAAGTAGCAGGTGGCAAGTTTTTTGTATCTGACTTTGTACTAGCATATTAGCAAAGAGAAAATTGCAAAATGTATAAAACAGAGATATTATTATAAAATAAGAATCTGTTATGGAAGATGTGAAATATCAGATAACAGGATATATGGAGTGAAGGTGGTTATGAAAAGTAAAGACTGTAAGATTTCTAAAATAGTAAGAATGCTGATGATGCTTTTAACAGTGATCCTGATCGCCCTGTTTTTGACGATCATGATTCTGGTCAGTAAGATACAAGGGACGGCGCGAGTGGTGAATTATGCAGGCCTGGTCCGGGGAAAGACCCAGCAGATCATCAAGCTGGAGGATGCAAAAGAACCGCAGGATGAGATGATTGCATCGGTAGCCTCTTTCAATGGGATTTGAATCGAAAGATGAATATAATGAGATTATGTTTCTCAGGGAGATCACGCATACTGTCAACGCATTTAACGATATGGCAGATGTGATAAGACTCTATTCTAAAAAACCAGAAACAGCAGAACAAAGGCTTGCCAATCTTTTATCCGAAGTTATGTATGAGGATTCTGAATCGGTATAGTAAGACAACCGGAGTTATGATACAATGAGCACAAGCGAGTCAGGCTGTTCACAGATTTGACGAGCGGCGAATTGGCTTATGGACTTGTCCATAAGATGCCTACACGCAAGAAGCATTTCAACAGTTCCGATTGTCTGATATCGAAAGGAGACATACGATTATGGCAAAAGGATCTGTTAGAAAAAAAGGAAAGAAATGGTACTATCGCTTCTATGTAGAAGATGCAAGCGGTAAAATGGTTCAGAAAGAATATGCTGGAACCGAAAGTAAAAGTGAGACGGAAAAACTTCTCCGCAAAGCACTGGAAGATTATGAAAACAAGAAGTTTGTCGCAAAGGCAGACAGCCTTACGGTAGGGGAACTTCTGGATATGTGGGCGGAAGAAGAACTGAAAACCGGAACACTCAGTAATGGCACAGTGGAAAATTACCTTGGTGCAATCCGATGTATCAAGAAACACCCGATTGCAGAACGCAAACTGAAAACAGTTACCGCAGAACATTTACAGAGTTTCCTTGACCTGCTTACATTCGGTGGCGAGTTTCCAGACGGAAAGGTGCGAAAAGGATACAGTAAAGATTATATCCATTCTTTCTCCGCAGTGTTACAGCAGTCATTCCGTTTTGCAGTATTTCCCAAACAGTTAATCAGTTTCAATCCGATGCAATATATCAAGCTGAAACGACAGGCAGAGGAAGTTGACCTCTTTTCCGATGATGAAGTGGAAGAAGGCACACAGCCAATTTCACACGAAGATTATGAACGACTTATCAAATATCTTGAAAAGAAAAATCCACCCGCCATTCTGCCGATCCAGATTGCATATTATGCCGGACTCCGAATCGGAGAAACCTGCGGTCTTACCTGGCAGGACATTAACCTTGAAGAACAATGCCTGACCATAAAACGCAGTATCCGCTACGATGGTATGAAACACAAAAATATAATCGGACCAACAAAGCGGAAGAAAGCAAGGATTGTTGATTTTGGTGATACACTGACTGAAATATTGAAATCTGCCAGAAAAGAACAGCTCAAAAACCGGATGCAGTATGGCGAATTATATCATCGCAATTACTACAAAGAAGTGCATGTGAAAAACAGGGTATATTATGAATACTACCATCTTGACGGAACACAGGAAGTCCCGGCAGATTACAAAAAAATCTCCTTTGTCTGCCTGCGACCAGACGGCTCATTGGAACTGCCGAGTACACTCGGCATTGTATGCAGATCAGTGTCAAAAAGACTGGATGGCTTTGAAGATTTCCATTTCCATCAGTTGCGTCACACTTACACCAGCAACCTGCTTTCCAATGGGGCAGCTCCGAAAGATGTACAGGAACTGTTAGGTCACTCTGATGTCAGTACTACAATGAATATTTACGCTCACTCAACAAGAAAAGCAAAACGGGATTCCGCAAGACTTCTTGATAAAGTAGCGAGCAATGCTTAAACAAAAATTTCCCTTATTTCCCTTGCGGATTCCGCATAAGGGCAAAAATAAGGGAAAATACATATCATTTCACTATCTAAGAGGCTGTGAGCCTTGAAAAATAAGGAAAGTTCAAGAAATCTCTCCACAAATTCCGATTTCACGATATCATTTCTAATACAGATTTTACCGTATTTTTTAGATTCAGTCCATCTTTTAATCCCAACCGATAGAAAAACTCTTCTGTATCTGCTCCACTGCTGAAAATTGCATTACAGTATTCCGTAATCACTTCTTCCTGTTCTGGGGATAACGTTTCCAGTAATTCCTGGTATTTCTTTTCAATCTCACTTACTGACTCTTTACCAACACAATATTCACCGCTGCAAGTACCAGCCAAACAGAAGCTGCAATAATTCGAAATGGCAATTTTATCAAAAATCTCAACATATACTGCCGGATATTCTTCGCTTTACTTGTACTCCTGTCAAGACTGAAAAACACATACTGGATGTGTTCATACCTGACTTTCAGCAAACGGCTCTTGACCACTTGTGTAGGTACAGCTTCCCCGTTGATCTGCTGATATGGCTTTGTCGAACATATTGCATCCAGCATCAGCTCTACCAGCTCTTCTACCGTCCCGATTTTGATACGATACCGATTGCATCTGTTGCTTTTATCCATTGCTACGGTGTCAGCGTAAAAGCATTATCACCAGATTCTGCTTTAAACCTATCGAATTCGATAGGTTTAAAATTGGTCATCTGCCTTGTACTCAACAAAACTTTCCGGAAGTGCAATGATAAACTCCCGTCCTTCAATACATTTCCCAGCTGTTCCGCTTGTATTCAGTGTTATCGTATGGATTATGGCATGGACCAAAAAATCACTCGATAAAAAGGAGGGAATCCTGATGTTGATCCTCTATGCCATTTATGTTGTATATATCTGTATACGATAAATATGAAAATTGATTCACTGATGTGATAAAATTCTACCTTTATATTGGAAACAGGAAACAGAAAAATCGCTTGCCGGCAGATAAATTTCTGCCGGCAAGCGATTTTTATTTTTTCAATTAAAATCCTGTCAATCTGAAAAACATCAATTCATTTGCTGATCCGTCGTCTCGTTCCTGTGTCAGCATAATTAACAGAGAGCCGTCATCTAAAAGCTGCATATCTTCCAGCCATGGATAACTGACACCAAATATGTCCTCTGTAGAAATTGCACCTACGTGCGTTCCATCTTTTGCCCAAAATTGTATTTCACGCATATTTCCATCTGCAGCCACAAAACCATTTTCTGTTTCCGCCATGCCTGTAATGGAACCGAGCTTGTCCGGAGAACTGATATCTTCTCCACCTAATTTCAAAAGCTGATTGCCATCATAATCATAGACAACGATTTTTGTGCCTTCATCTTCCACAGCCATGGAGCCGGCAACCATAATATGACTATTCGTGATCTGTACGTCATCTATCATAGAAAACAGTCCCTTGCGTTCTTCATCTTTATTTAATCCGGTCAGTATCCACGGTTCTGCCGTCAGGTTACCGCCTTGATTCGCAATCTTCTGAGTATCACTGTTCACCCAGAAACTGATTCCCCATTCTCCGGATGGATGCATATTCAGATCTCCGTCTACTGTTGTCTGAAGTGCCTTTTTCCCATCTTTTACGCCAATTACATCTCCAATTCCAGGCGAAAGATATAACATTCCACTGCTGTCCCCAGACAAATATTCAAAATCATCGTCTAATTCCATCGAAGATACGAATTCAAGTCCACTTTCTGAATATTCATAAGTATCCAGTTTGTTCTCCAGCAAATGGAACACTTGATTGCCCTGTTTTACAAACTGATGATCCATAATCTGCATAACTCCCTGTGCTTCTTTAAATGGGATATATTCCGGAACGATTGTATAAGAACCTACCATCTGCTCTGCCAATACAGGTTCAACAGGCTCTCCCTCCCATGGCCATGGTGCGTCTTTATTTCCTTCATCCTCTAATTTCAGCACAATTCCTTCTAACAATTCTTTGTCAGAATCATCTATTTCCTGTCCTCTTACTCTGATATCATAGGATGTGCCAGACTGTTCATAACGATACATATACGTTTTTTCTATGGAATTACTTTCCGGCATTGCTGTATATTCTGCATTTCCTATTGTTACAGTGTCCATTTTTCCTTCAGCATATGCCTCTAAATCCACTCCAAAGGCAATTAAACTCTTTCGATATGTATATGAATCCTCCTTGGTCGCTTCTATAGAAATGACATTCTCGGATCCATCTACTGTATCTCCATCAAAAAATCTAACGTAAGAATATTCTTCATCTTTCTTCATATTCTCTTTATCGTAGTTCCATGCCTTCGGATAATACACTGTAAATAAACTTAATTTAAGACTTTCTCTGTCTTTAAATTCTGTTTCTTCCTGCTCTGCTTTTTCCGATTTTTTCTTCTCCGGATTCTTTTTTTGTCCACATGCCGCTATCATCATCATGCATATCATGATACACAGCACACACCATAGTTTCTTTTTCATGGCGTCTTCCCTCCTTTCATGATTTCCACACCCTTTTCAGTTATTCACTGTCACTTTTTACACAGTGGAATGTGTAGTAGTCATCATCATCACTGTAGTCTACTTTCAAAGTACCATCGTCATTTATCATCACTGTAAGAGATGGATTTTCTGATTCAATCGAACAATATCCCAGTGCAACTGACCATGGGAAAGTCCCAATCTCCTCCCCTTTATAAATAACTGTTACATTACGGTCACTTTTGAAATCAAGACGCAGTGCATCATTGATGTTGTCTACTCCTTCCATAGAAGTCTGAGGTCCGTCTCCTAAAAGTTCTTCCACGCTTTCTGCAGCCCACTCACCTATGACTGCATTTTCCTCCTCTGTCAGATAGAGTGCCGGATCCATTGCATCCGTTCCATCCTTTGCAAAAATCACCTTTACTCCCATCTCGAGCATATTATCAAAAGAAATAATATCTTTTCCGATGATTCCCACCATCTCTTCTCCTTCGATGCTCAAGATAAACTGATCATCTTCGACAGACCATTTTCCATTCCCGGTAGTGTCTCCAACTGAAAAGGAAACTTTTCCGTTGTTTTTCACTTCAAATTCAAAAGCACCTCCGAAAGTTTCATCTATACTGACGGACATTCCCATCATCTGAGCGGACACCGCTACCCATTTTCCTTCATACGGGTTCTTCTCTCCTGTTTTTCCGGAGCCTCCACAACCAGTCAATATTATCATACTGATGATAAGCACCAGTCCAAATAACAAATTCAACTTCTTTCTCATAATCTTCTCCCCTTTCAATTACTTCTTATCTGCAAAAAAAGGAGTCAGCAATTCTGCTACCTTACTGATTGGCATTGTCTGCAAGATCACCTTTCCCGGTCCTTTCACAACGGTATTAAAAATGCCTTCTCCTCCGATCAGCATATTTTTTACTCCTTTTACAGCTACAACATCCATAGTGCAGGTTTCTTCCATTGCCGCTAAGTACCCCGTACTGATCAAAATTTCCTGTCCTGCACTCAAATCATACTCCACTGCATGTCCATCAATTTCTACAAACGCGGTTCCATTTCCGCTCAATCTCTGCATAATGAAACCTTCTCCTCCAAATATGCCTTTCCCTAATTTTTTCTGAAAATGCATGGACAGTTCTACGCCTTCTTCTGAAGCAAGGAATGCACTCTTCTGCACGATCATGGAGTGACCGTTGCTAATCTCCAATGCTTTGATCGCTCCCGGAAAACTTGATGCAAATGCAATCATTCCGTCTGCACCTTCTGCGGTATATCTGTTTTGAAACGCAGAATCACCAGACATCAGTCTGCCGAACATTTTCTTCATTCCGCCTCCGGAAATCGTCTCCATTTTCATGTTCGGGCTCATCCAGCTCATACTTCCGCTTTCTGTGATCATAGATTCTCCTGCTGATAATTCACATACAACAACTGGTAAATTTCCTCCTAAAATCTCATATTTTTTCATAACAAAGTTCTCCTTTCTTTTTCATTTTTCTTTTTTGTTTTCATCCTACAACAGTACCTTTTTCATTAAGCTTTGTGGCACATTGCACACACATATCCAGATCATCACAGATTAAAAAGCAATGGTCACATACAAGACGCTTACATATCGGACAAATATTAAAGATCTCTTTCGCCTGATTCAATGCTTTTTGAAATGCTAAATTCTTTTCCCGTTCATAAAGTGTATCATAAATAATCTTCCGATTTTCATTTTCCGGTTTTTTCCCCGCTCTGGAAAAACGAATTGGTGTACTTTTCCATACTGTTTTACATTCCATGCAGCATAGTGAAAAGCAAAACTCATCCGGCGTAGAACAATCTATTAAATCCTTTTTCGTAATATATTCCACATTTTAACCTCCTTGTTAACCTCCTTGCTCTATCACCATCCCACTCTCAGTTCTCCCTCCTTATCCATTTCCTTTATTTTTTCTTTTATCGGGCGGCCACCATTTCGTAATAAAAGCGTAACAGATTCAGAAAGCAAATACTATGGTCACCATTCGTATATTATGCTTATTTTTCAAAATGCGAACGATTAGTATACTATATATAGCGTTTTATTTTTACCTCTCCGCTATATATGCGCAGTATCTTTTTGTGAAAATATAAAAGAGATCTATCGGCAAACAAAAAAAAGACCCTAGCATCATTTCTGATGCTAAGATCTTGATTGGTCATCTTAACTTAATGACATTGCTGTAAAGACTCTTTTTCGTTTACTCAGTTCTGCTATATGTCAGCTTATCTAACTGATCGCATTTTCGAAATAACTCAATATACAGCATTAATTCCTCTCTGACAGTTATCCCCAGTTTTCGATTCATATTTGTATTATGCTTTCTTGCTGTTCCAATACTGATATAAAGCAATGAAGCAATCTCCTGTATCGTATATCCATCAACATAATACTGAAGAACCATCCTCTCTGACGGAGTCAGAGTTTCCACACGCAAAGCAAACGCCTTGAGCATTTCTTCTATATTCGGAGGAATGCCTCCATTTTCCAGTTTCTCCGTATTCCTTTTTTTCTGCATAAAATCAACCAGTGCATCCACTTCTGAAATGCCTGATAAGTTTTCGTCCGTCAGCGTATCCTCCTGCAGTGCTTTTAAACTCCGAAGAATCGGCTTCACAAAACGATGGGACATACCGACAGAAACAACCAATAATAAAATCAGGAACAACAACGTACCGATGATCCAGTCCCTTCGATTGTCCGCTGTTAATTTTTCATAATTCGCTTCTGATATCAATGTCAATACCGCAAGCGGCATACCATTACAACTCTTCAATCCAAGCAGTTCATGCCTGCCTATATAATTCCCGAAAGCGGTAGAATATGTATTATAATATTTTCCTTTCTTCACTGTCATCGTTCTTGATGGTGAAAGATACGTTTCTTTTGTATCTCCGAACATCGCCTTATCCAGATAGATGTTTCCTTTTTTGTCCACAGGAGCCAGTACTGTCACTATATTCCCACAGGAACCTTCCACCATAGGATAAGACAGCCTGAAATACAGATTACTCATCTCCATACCGCACAAACCGCGTACTTTTCCGGTACTGTCTAAAACCGGGACATATAAAAGCTGCACATCCTCCCATGTATCACTCAGCTCCAGCCGGTCTGTCCACAGGCAGCTCTCTACCAGCCGGTTTCCATCAAACTGCATAATCTGTTCATACCCCGACAATGCGGACGTATCAAATTCTAAATTCCAACGGTTATGGAGCTGTACCTGCTCTGCTCTTGCAATATCAGCATTCCCCCTGAAAAAAACTACGTGCTGTTTGCTTGTATTTACTGCCTTTAAATCAGACAGGCGCAGGTAGATTCCCATGCGTGATGTATCTGCATATTCCGTCTTCGTATTTACCGTTGCATCCAATACAACAAAAACTCCACTGCAATACTTCACGTCCAATGCCGATTTCAAGGAGGGATACAACGCAGCCTCCAAATCCATAATCAACTGAGGATTATCATTCAAATCTGAAAATGTCTTTCCATTGACTGTCAGGCATTGATTCAATTCTTTTGTAATGTCTTCCGATAAAGAAATACTTCTCGCCATCATAATATCAGTCTGCTCTGTCATAGTTGACAACGTATTTTTCTGCTGGGCAGACAACATTTCCCGTACTTTAAAATCCATTCCCGGAAGGACTCCCAAAATACTGAGTAATAGAACTGTCACTAAAAAAAGTGTTAGAATCACCACGCACCAATAAACAATCAGTCTTTGCTGCATACGGATGCTTTGTCTCTTTATTCCTTTTATAATCTTCCAAAAATTTATTTTCTTTTCTCCCATATGTCAGCCACCTCTTTTTGCCGATCCGGCAGACATTATTGTGTGTATGCTGCTTTGAAATCCTCTAATGTCTCTGAAACAAGTTTATCCATATCTTCCGGATGTTCCTGCCACTCCAACCGCTTTACTGACAGGGTTTGCCTGATAAGTTCTTCAAACTTTGTTTCCAGATCCAGATAGGAATCCAATTTCGGAGCAGTATAAAATGTATAGTTCTCCTGCGTCTTTAAAAAAGCCTGATACAGGGATACATACATCGGATCACTTAACTTCTCGATCGCCTCCGGAAGGTAAACATCGAAAGCTTCCTGCTTTACCGGCATATATCCAAGACTGGTCACAAATTCCACATTCTTTTGGGCCTCCGTCAGCCATTTAAGAAACGTAATACAGGCTTTTTCTTTTTCCGGTGTAGATTTTACCGTACAAATACCGGCACCCCGCTGCATGACCATCGTTTCTCCCCTGGCAAATACGGGACATGGCATGGAAACAATCTCTACTTTTTCCGATGTATTATCCGCATACGTAACTTCGTCTGAATAATACAACACGCTGGCTGACGAAGCCACCGATACAATCGAATCTCCCGTTCGCAAAGGTTCCGTTGCATAACCGCTGCGAAGCCATACTCCTCCGGACAGTGCCGCTTTTGCATAAGGTTCCCATACTGTTTGAAATTCCGGTCCGAAAGCCAGATTTTCTCCCTTAAAGAAATTTTCACCCAGAGATTCTACACCTACCTGAAAATAGTTAAAATGATAATCATGAACGAAAAAATTCTTTCCATCATCAGGAATGTCCGGCGTCTGGTTATCTGTCCATGCAACATATTGTTCTGCCATTGCGAAGAGTCCTTCCCATGTTTTTAAATCTTCCATCTTCGCTCCTGTTTCTTTCGCGAAACGATCAAATGCTGTTTTATTGATAAACATAACTTCCGTTGATTTTGCTACCGGCAAAATGGAAAGTCTTTCATGAATGACACCTTCTTCCAAAAAAGCCGGAATAAATTCGTTCAGTTCTTCTTCTGTAAAATAATCATAATAATCTACAAGTTCCGTATCATCCGGCATCGCCAGAACTGTTTTAGGATAGGAAACAAACATATCCGGCAGTTTAGAGGCTCCCGGATCTCCAAATGCGGATGCCAGTACATTTTCATGTATCGTATTCGTATTTGTAACACTGCCAACCTGTACTCGGATATTTTCCTCTTTTCCAATCGTTTCATTAAATTCATCAATCAGATCGTTTAATGGCGATTCTGTCTGTCCGCCATATACATGCCACAATGTAACGGTTACCGGATCTTCTTTTTTCTTCTGCCCACACCCTGTAAAAACTATAACCGCAATCATTACCAAGAACAGGCAGCTTCTTCTCATAATATATCTCATATTATTTATCTCCTTTCCAGACAGTGTCTTATAAACAATCTGACATCTCAGCAAAGAACAGAACCATCGGATTGAGACACTTTTACATAGTATATGATATCGGTTTTCAGAGTCTTAAGCACTCCCCATATGGGTAGTAAAATGCTATTTTTAAAATCCATTTATAATCAGATTTTTCTTTGTAACAGCTACCGCCAATTTCGTTTTGGAATCAAAATTCGTTTTCTGCAACATATTTTTGATATGCCATTTTACAGTTTCCGGTGATATACACAAGCTCTCTGCAATTTTTTTATAGGATTCTCCTTCCACCACTAATCGCAGAACTGCTAATTCTCCAGGTGTAAAATCACAGCTTTTCGCCGTTCCGATCATCACAACCGGCGGAGCATCCGGATACACGTTCTCCCCTTTCATCGTACGATCCATAACCTCCAACAGTTCTTCTTTACCGGCATCTTTATACCAAAAACTTTCTACTCCCGCTTTGCGCGCCCTATCAATAAAACTGCACTCTACTAAAGAAGTCACGATAATTACTTTTATCTGGGGCATTGTCTTTTTAATCTTCTCCGCTGCCACAAGACCACTCTCATCATTCTCCGTACAGACATCCATCAAGACAAGTTCACACCTGCTCTGTCTGCATACGGTTTCTGCCATAGCTGCGTTTGTGATAGAAGCCGCCAGACAATATCTCCCACTGGACTGAATATAATTTTCCATATCTTCCCGAGCCATACGCTGGTCTTCCACGATTAGTACCCGTATCATCTCCGCACCTCCTTTGGTATCTTAACGATTATTGAAAATTTTGACTCCGCACAAATTCTCAATGTACCTCCACATTGCTCCACCCTTTTTCGTATACCGGATAATCCTCCTCCTTCTTTGACATCCTTCTCCGTTGTTTGTCCATTATCTGTAATCACCATAATCCATTCTTGTTCCCCACTACTGCATTTTACATACAGTTCGCTTGCCCCTGCATGGCGGACACAGTTGGAAAGTGCCTCCAAAAGTATTATATCCATCAGTTCGAAAATATGAGATTCCCAGACTTGTTCTCCTATATAAATGATTTTCACACCCAAAATCTCCGCTCTTTCCTGCACCTGCCTGTGCAGTTGTTCACCTTTCACAGACTCGTTATCTTTATTCAGCAAGTCTAATGTCTGCTTCCATTGCGAAAGGAAAACATCCCGGTCTGCTTCCGATTCGCGCAGCAACATCCGCTGTGCCGCCAGGACGCTATATCCCAGATTATCATGCACTCTCATTTTCATAGATAACATTTCTTCTTCTCTGGTCAGCGTTATTACATTCTTAGAAAGTTCTTTCATAGCCACAGACATTTCCTGAAGTTTCTGATTTTCTTCCTTCAGCAACACTTTGTTCCGATATAATTCCGACACTTCAGAAGCAAGAACTTGAAAAAAATGATCTCCGGCTGTCGTAATAATCTCTTTCTCTGAAAATTTCCACACACTTCCATCCGCAAAGCAGTATACTTTCAAATCAACATCATAAAATACATTCTCTTTCAGAGGATGTCCCAGTGCTTCCTCCAGTTCTGTAATATTCTGTATATCTCTTCCCGCCAGATTCTGGCAAATTTGATACATTTTTCGATTCATCAGTTTAGGCATTCCGTTCCCATCAAAAAAAACAATTCCACTCGGCAAATTGTCCAGACTTTCCTGAACTGCATTTTCCCTCAGGCAGCTCTTGCGGTACTTATAAATTCCAAAAATCTTCAATCCCACATATAAAAAAACACCAATTCCTATAACAATTAAAATCACATACGGTATTTTAAATAATATCATGGAATCTTCTTCGTAAAACGCCCGTTGCCACACACACAAGACAGCTGTTATAAGGAAAATAACTATAAGCAATACACTGTCCGGCAGCAACATCTTTCTTTGTCTTTTTCCTGTTCCTTCATAAATAACCAGAATCATACACAGCAAAGTCAAAAAAATAAAAAACCAAACAATCGTAATCTGATACTCCGGTGAACAGTTTTCAAATGTTTTTATCATTTGCCGCCACCTCCTCCCAGAATCAGAGAAAGCAGCCATGATCCGTCAAAATCCTGCTCCGCATAAGCTCCATATCGTCTTACAATTTCCTGCAGATCCGTTTTGCATTCCACACTCATAGACATGATGATCCGCGCCTCTCTGCGTTTCAAATTTACATTAAATGCCGACAGATCTTCCAAAGATTCCTCTATGACTGCTTCAAAAAAATCATAAATCTGCATAGCATCTTCACTTCGTATTTCTTCTAACGCGGTGGAAAAACCTGCCTCAACATGATTCCATTCCAGATTCTTTATCGTTTCCCTGAAACATAACTCCAACTCTCTTATCGGAAATTTTACTGTCTGCTCCGCAATAAAAATAAGATTACTACGCCTTTTTATATAGGCTCCGATTACAACTATCTTCCCTAATATTTTTTCCCTTTTGTTCTCATCTTCTTCCATAGAATATGCTTCAATGAATTCCGTCAAAAGTTTACTCTGCCTTGCCGTCTGTTTCTGTATTTTATCATACAACTGATTCTTCACAGAAAGTTTTTCTACTTCTCTTTTTGTTCTCAGATTTTCTTCCTCAATCAGATTCGCATCTTTTAATTCTTCCTTCCGATCTTCAAGCTCTCTTACGATTTCCTGTAATTCTGACAGGTTTTCCTTCCACAACACATAGCCTCCCAAAATTGGTTTTCCCGACAGCCTGATCCCATTTTCTAACATGATCGGACATTGAACTACCTGCCTTACGATTTCCGGTGCAATACATTCCGAATCCTGAGATTGATAAATGCATTTTCCACTCTGATCTGTAATCTGTGCTGAAATTGTAGATGCTGCAAATAATTGTGCGTATCCTGTATTGGAAGGGATCAATCCGCACTGGATGCAGCTTTCAATGATCAAAGCAAACAGAAGGCATAATGCAGCTGTCATATCGCTTGAAAATATTTTCCAGAAGGGCAGATTCAGATAATAGGCGATGCCATAGACAACCGACAGACCATAAGCACCAAAAGGCATCCAAAGCATTTTCCTGTTTTTAATTTTTCTACACCTTAATAGAATAATCAAGAGTGCCACCAGCAGACATCCAAGATCCCAGGCGACTATAGCATAATACATTGCTCCATATCCATAGACTCCTACTTCATAGGAAGCTGCTTCCCCCAGTCTTCCCTCCGGGAAAGTAAAAACTAACTGGTGCAGATCATTCGTTAATACAATCCCTATCAGAAACAATGCCGGAAAAAATAACAGACACCGTCTTTCCGGTAATTTATAATTCTCCGGCTGCCGTATATAAAATGCCAGATAAAGACTGACCGTAGGGAGTAACAGCATAGGAATATAATAAAGATACCAGGCGTAGCGCAGTGCTGTCGGCATCTCATACGGTATTTCAAATTTACACATACGAACGAGCATCCAAAAAACCATCATCACTGCAATCATTATTAAACAACGACGGGGTTCCTTTTGGATAATTCTCTTTTGAAAAGAAATCGCCCATACCAGATAAAGTCCTATATAAATAAAAGGCCTTAAAAGGTGACAAATAGATTGCAGATAAGGATTGGTAAAAGACACATAATGAAGCAGAACTGCCACACCTACGCATAGTACTACACTTCCGATGTATACTGTAAATTTCTTTTTCTCTGACACTGTGCGTACTCCTTCCTGTTACATTTTGCACTATATCTTGTTTGCAGTATATCATAATCTACATTCCAAATTATATCTTTTATTTTTGGTGTATGTACAAAACTCGACTTTGCCATTGCAGCTATATCTCCAACTCCATTTTTTAATGCAATGCTTTGGTCGGACAGACCTTCGTACATTCATAACAGAGTATGCACTCCGTTCCTCTCTTTCGTTTGCGGGATTCCTTATTGACCTCCACATTCATTGGGCAGACACGCAGACATTTTCCACAATGAACACATTTGCTTTCATCGCAGTGAACAAGCAGGATTGAAAAACAGTGGACCGAATATCTTCGCGACTGCGTAGTGGATTGTTGCCGTCTTAAAAACACCAAGAAAATGTCGGGTATAGCGTTTTCCTGCAGTAAAAAGTGCTGTTCCCAACGCAAGGCATCCTCCAATGTAGCTGAAATTCAACAGATAAAACAAGTTTCCTTTAGCCTTCCACAACGTGATTGCCACTGTCTCAAATAACAAAAATAATAGAAATGACGCTATATATTTGCGAAGCACATTATTCTTTCTCATCATTATCCTCTTGCTCCTCTGATTTCTTATTTTTTCTCAGCACATCAATTGCAGGGCCGATGCTGACACCCATCATAACCCCCAGACACATTCCAAGACCAATATCATCTATTAGAAACCCAATAACTATACCTAAGCTTAGTCCGATAGCAATCCAGTAAAATATCATGTTCTTTTGCAGTAAGAGGTAAAATCTTATCTTCCCATATATCCTGTGCATTAGCTAAATCAATAATCCTGTACTCATTGATTTCATACTGTCCTGGTAATGGAATATACTCTTCTATAAATGAATCTTCTATTTCTTCAATAAGTTCTGAATTATCTTCGCCATCATCTTCTAATTTAACCTTCATTTTCTATCATCCCGCTAATTTTCTATAATCTCCCAGTAGCCGCTCTTAGGCGATCCATGTCTTATAAGTATGGATGATGTTTCGTTTTCCTTCTGTCATTTGTATACGATGTACAGGTTTCTTTTATCTTGCCATAATAAAAGGCCCTCCTAATGATATTTATTGTATCATAGAAGAACCTTATAAACATTATTTTACAGAAAAGGTTTCATACTCTCATGGTTGTCAAAAAAGACACTGACCGCCTTACTGTAAAAATTTTTCCAAATTAGTGAAACCTCTTGAATTATTAGACATAAGATGATAATATCTAATTAAACAGAAAGCACCCACTCCAAAGGTGGATGCTCCGAGTTTAGGTTAATGAATGTCCTTAAGGACACCGCCTATCCTGTGGATCAGACAGGATAGGCATTTTTATTTTCGCTTGTTTCTCTTATCGAGAAAGGCAAGCAACGCTACAATCAAGCTACCAAAGGACATCAACAATGCTAATATCCCAATGAAAATCGAAATGATCTCATAAGCTGTCATCGGCGCCACCTCCCTTCCTATGTATTCCGGTTGCCCGGTATCATAAAACTCGGGAGGCTACCTCTACGCTCCGCTCCGGTCGGCGCTAAACAAGCGTCCCCCGGACGCTTAACGCCCTGTCATGGGTACTTTCCTTAGATAGTATCCTAACATAAGAACTAATGCCTCTGCAAGGGAAAAAATTATTGGTTATCAAGAATAAGGTCTATCATATCTTGCTTTCCATTAGTGTATGCTACTCTATCATCTGCATACTTACTTTCCAGTTCTTCCTTTACCTTCTGATACTGCAAAGCCATATTCTCATTATCATTTAGATAATCTCTGAAATGAATATAATTTTTCCACTCAGTTCCGTTCCATTTCACAATATGAATATGGTGCGTTCTTGTATCATTTTCCATATCGCCCATTACATAAAGAAACTGACGTTCCACATCTGAACCACGATAAAATATTCCCACTTGTCGTAATTGCTCATTATGTAACATTACTTTATCAAAATCAGTTACCCCAACGACAATATCAATAATCGGTTTTGCTTTAATTGCCGGTATTGCTGTACTTCCAATATGCTGTATATCAATAGCATCATCTCCTAATATAGATTTAAGTATTTTGATTGTTTGAATGGCAGCCTCATCCCACTGTTTATCATGTGGTTCAAGCTGCACTATTCCTCTTTTTAATCCTAATGACATAGCAATCTCCTTAATATTACATCACAATTTCACTGTCGAAATATTGTTCCTGAAAATGAATCTGTCTCCTGATTTCTTCCTTTGAAAAAGTTACTCCGTCTGGCACAACTACCCACTTTTCTTCTATATCATCTTTTCTCCGAACAATGGCAATAATTTTACCTGTAAACTTCTTTACTGGTTCATTTACACCTAATATATAAGCGTCCTGCTCTTCTCCATCTGGTGCCATAACTCCTTCAATGTAACCATAATTTATTGGATAATACATATCCTTATATTCAGGATGATAACTTCCTAATGGTCTATCGACTGTGACAGTTACTGTTGTTCCAATTATAGAATTATTTTTTACCTGTAAATACTTCTCTATCAATTTCGGCTGTATCAACGGATATGTCCAGTTCTCAGGCAACTCATCCATAAGCACAACTTTCTCCATTTCGCTATGTAATTCTTTCGCAAACTCTGTTATCTCTGCAAAACAAAGCAGTCCAAATGTTTCTTCACCTGTATCATTTACTCTAGTCTTACCTGTCACCGAATATACACATATTGGTTTTATCTCAAATTTGATAGCTCCAGTCTCTTCCTGCAACTCCCTTTTAGCTGTTTCAAAAATATCCTCTCCAGCTTCTCTATGCCCTCCCGGCACTTCATATGTATCTCTTTCTTTATGTTTGCAGAAAACCCACTTGCCATTACTTTGTGAGATAATTACTGCAAATTTTAATAGTTCATCATTAACTGTATCATAAAATTTTACTTCCATCACATTTTCCCTTCCCATTCCAGCATAAACTCATTCAGAAATTCCTGCATTACAACCTGTCTATGTTCTGCCAGTTTCTTTCCCTCAGTCGTATTCATCATGTCTTTTAACAAGAGCAACTTTTCATAGAAATGATTGATGCTTGTAGAATCTTGATTATTCCGATACTCTTCTTTGTTCATTCCCATTTTAGGTTTTATTTCCGGATCATAAATCTTTCTTCCCCTACTACCACCATATGCAAGTGTTCTGGCAATTCCAATAGCTCCTATAGCATCAAGTCTGTCTGCATCCTGCACACATTTTCCTTCTATGGTATCAGGTACGACTGAATCAGCTCCTGCAAATGAAACTTCATCTATAATTTTGCATACCGCCTCTATCCTTTTACCATCTATTTTGTTAATTGTCATAAAATCAACTGCATTTTTCTTGGTAGCATAAGTGTCCGGAGAAAGCTTAATATCGTCCACATCATGTAACAGAGCCGCCAACCGCACTGTTTTAACATCTGCATTTTCCTGTTTTGCGATTTTAGTAGCCAGTTTATATACTCGTATCGTATGATAATAGTCATGACCACTACTGTCTCCCGAAAATATACTTTTTATAAATCTCTTTTCATTATCTGTCATCTTTTCTCCTAATCAACCTAACAACGCAATATATTGATTTATGAAAGTCATTACTCTCCCCACAAATAGAGCCAAACCAGAGCCATTTGATAAAACAAATGCCGGAAACCCGCATAAATACAGGCTTTCGGCATTTTAGTCCGTTATTCAAACTCGCAAATAAAATCTTATCACTATACACTTTTGTATAGGGATTATGGTTCTATCTGGTTTTATATGTGTTCCACTGTCCAAAGTCCACAGACTGTACTGAACGGTGTTATCAATTTGTTATCACATCTCTGTTATCAATCAAAGATTCTCGTAATATCCTGATATCGGTTAACTACACGATAAATCTCTACATATTCATTACCAATCTTGTAGATAATTACATAATCTTCCCATATCGCATATTTATAATCTGTCCGAAAGCTGACCCGTTTGGAGAGATCCGACCCCATTTCAGGAAACATCTGAAGGTTTTCAAATTTACCGTAAATTTCCTTTATGGTCTTTGCTGCATATTCTTCGTTATCTTCAGCAATATAATCTCGGATGTTTTTCAAATCCTTTGCAACAATCGGATTGATCCGCAATTTTAACATCTTATTCCCCCACAAGTGCTTTCAGTTCGTCCAGATCCAGCCAACCTTCGCCATCTTTCACTGCTTCTTCAGCTTCCTGCAGCTTCAAGAGAAGCTTTTTCTCTGCACGGTCACGCTCATAATCTTCAATATCCATGACAACGAAACGTCCTCTGCCATTCTTAGTCAGATATACTGGTTCTCCTTTATGACAGTTTTTCAGGACTTCATTATAATTTCTCAAATCAGATACTGGTAAAATATTTGCCATATTCTTTCAGCTCCTTCCTTTGATTTTAAATTGTTTCTGCTACTTCTATTATACACAAAAAGCTGTAAAATTCAACGTAGATTTTTACAGCTTTGTATATTCAGAATTTTACAATTTTTCATACTGCCGATAATATTACTCTTTTTCTTCTCCAATATCTACTACTGAATTAGCCTTTTTATAAATATCTATTCCCATTTTACTTTCCACCAATCCGCAAAGAACACCTATTAAAATTTGTATTTCTTCGTAATTCTTAATGCTATCTGTTGTAATATTCCCTACAGTTATTGTAGCAACACCGCATGATAAAAAAAGTTCAAATATCAAAGAACAAACCCCAATATATATCAATCTAATGGTTGGTTCTACCATATCTTTTTCTATAAGTGACATATCTTCAAATTCAAGCTGGAATTTTCTTGCACCATAAGATATCCACGCACCCGTCATCGCTCCAAGCCATGTATACCCCATCATTGAAAAGACATTATTCTTTAACAAATGGAATAATATACACATTGTACCACCAACTATCGCTGATAAAATTATAGCTGTAATGCCTAACCTTTTCATATATTGATTTTTTATACGTTTTCCTTCAATATGTAGCATTTCAGCTTTCAATTTTTCCAACGCAACCATTGCCATTTTAGGCTGTGCACCATTTTCTGGCACTAATCCCACTTGAGTAAGATTTAATAGTTTCTTAAAATATTTTCTTTTAATGTCATCTGATGTTTTATCTAACGCTTTTAGAACATTGCAAGTATTCTCTACTTCCGAATATAATATGCTCTGTGCTTCCGGCACTTCATCATCAATATCAGGACGAAGATCACACTTTATATCAAATTGCTCATCCTCGTTTTCGTATACTACAAAATATCCCTTCATTTTTACAATGGTCTCCCGCACGCTTTGCATACCTTTGTCGACAATGACAATGAATGCTCTAATCGACTATCGATTATCCCACTTAATGATTGCAATTCCGCTAATAATTGAACTTCTGAATCTGTCTTGTTGCTTTTTTGCAATAATTTCATTTTTAATTTTCTAAGTTCTCTATAATCCATATTTACAGCCTCTTTCCACATGTTGGGCATACTTTTGTTGACAATGCCAAACTTTCTAGTAAAATACCTTTGATTTCATCTAATTCATTCAGTTCTTTCAATAGTTGTTCTTTATCAATATCAATTTGCTCCCTCCCCTCCTCTAATTGTATTTTTAGTTTTCTTAACTGTGGTGATAACATTTATTTTTCTCCCTTTAACATTCTTTCAGCTTTTGCAAAACGCCTGAAAATATTTCTCAAATCAGATACTGATAAAATATTTGCCATATTCTTTCTGCTACTTCTATTATACACAAAAAGCTGTAAAATTCAACGTAGATTTTTACAGCTTTTATTTTATCATTTCTATATATTTTTATCGCAATCTATTTTAAATATTGAGAAAAAATCACCTCCAATTCTTTATTTCCTTTCAAAAATTCATACTCTTCTTTATTTTCAATTTCTGTAGCTAATGCACGAACAAAATTATTTCCGACTCCTGAAAAAGATTTTCCCTGTACTGTATCCGCATATCTGTAATATAAAGGTGATTCCACCATCTTCCATGGCTTCTGTGACTCCATCAACACTTCTTTTATCAACTGAATACATTTTTCTACATCCTTTCGATACCCTGCAATCAATAGATGTGGTACTACTTTACCGTAATCCCACAGACCAAATAACGATACCATCTGTTCTGTAATTTCGGCAATCTCCTCTGCTTTACAATGGTTTCCGGTTTCTTCTTCCATTTCTATCAACTTATACAGATAGCTTTGTATATTCGTAACTGTCTGCATCAGTTTTCCCTCTAAAAAGAACGCTGCAACATCTGTCCCTTCCTGGTGTGCTAATACATTCGTTTTCATAATTGTGGCATCTATCATAGTATCTGGAATTTTATCCAAAAAGATATTTGCTTCTTTATATTTTTCCATTTGT
>OLSO01000929.1_pt1 | contig 25638 bp, 28 predicted proteins | sample 1672441 | NCBI WGS metagenome assembly OLSO01 (sample SAMEA3136686, study PRJEB25190) | human gut metagenome | biome: human gut; feature: human-associated habitat; material: faeces | place: Austria | collected 2013 | reverse complement strand
TTATCCTCTATATTTTTTTGTAATATATTATAACTCATATAATAATCACTACCTTTGCATATGTATTTTTAACTGATATAAATTTATTTCATGTTCAGATTTTTTTGTATAAATTAAAATTTTGCAATCTGTATTTATATCTTTGTTTTTATTTTTAGATTTAAACTTATTTTTACCTTGTATAAATATAGATGAGTTAAATCTCATCATCTTGTTTTTAAAAATTTTGCTTAGAGTTTTGTTTATTGAAGGGTTTAGTAAATCTCTGCATTTACCTATTTTTATAGTGGAATTTTTATTGTTATATATATCGTATTTATATATATAATCTAAATCTTCTATATAGTATATATTTAGTAATTTTTTTAAATAAACTTCATCTTTTATACTTTGATTTATACTTATTTGATTTTCTTTATGTTCTATATTATTTTTAATATTAGGTTTTGTTTTGATAAGATAATCTTCATATCCTAAAATATAAAAAAATAAGTTAATTTCATATATACTATAAATTTTTATATTCAACCTTTGATAAACACTTAAAGGAAATCCATCATCTAAAAATTTTAGATATGATTCAAATTTATCATCATTAAATATTTTTACTATATCAAGATTTTTATTTAAAATATTTTCTTTTTTATATTTTTCAGCATCTAACTTAAATATATCATATAATTCATCTATAGTTTTAAAATTATAAATATTGTGAGCTGTTTCTCTATCTTTTAAAGTATTAGTTGATTCAGGTATGTTTTCCTGTATATTGTCTTCTTTTATTTTAAAATCTCTGTTTGTAGTGTTATCTAAATTAATATCACTTCCAATGACTTCTTTAAATACTTCCTTAATTAAAGAATCTTTATAGTCGTATTTTTTTATTTGATTTATATTATTAATTAAATTTATCTCTCCTAATTGTTTTAAGTTTTTTTCTATATCTTTTATATCATGTTCATTTATTTCTTCTTTATTATTTAAGATATCTTCAATTTGCTTATATTTATCCCTTGAGTATTCTAAATTCAACATAATCCCCCCTGAATTTATTTTATAAACTTTATTTTATATATTTTCAGATATCACCACCTTAAAATACTAATTTTTAACTTAATATTTCTTATATTATACTATATTATTTCTTATTTTTTATTTGACGCTGTCATTTAATATATTATTTATACAAAAAACTATATTCTCCATAAAATCAATAATCCCTATATTTTTCACAAAAATAAAAAAACATAGGATATAATATACATAAATTTATATTACAGGAGGTAAACAAATGTTATCTTATAATGAACAGTTTCAATTAGCACTAGAACTAGCAGTAAAAAAACACAAAGGTCAAACTGATAAATCCGGCAATCCATATATACTACATCCTCTGCATGTAATGGAAAATGTAAAAAGTAAAGATGCTAAAATCGTAGCTATACTCCACGATGTAATTGAAGATACTGATGTAGATTCTGAGTACTTGCTTGAAATTGGACTATCACAACATATCGTCGATACTGTTGTTTTGCTTACAAGATATGATCCTAAACAAGATTATCAAGAATATATAAAAAATCTAAGCTCTAACAAATTAGCAAAAGAAGTCAAACTTGCTGATTTAATGCACAATATGGATTTAAAAAGACTTCCATCTTTAACTGAAAGAGACTTAGATAGAAATAGAAAGTATCAAATAGCATATCATTATTTAATAAATTGTTAATCTGTATAAATATAATATTTCATATAAATTATAAATCTGAATTATATGTATTAAAATTCACACGAATTCCTATATATTCATATGATATAATGTAATATATAGGAATTTTATTTTTATAAAAGGGGGTAAATAAATGGACTATAATTATTCAAATAATCATGAAGATAATTTTCAAGATGAATCTGCTGAAGTTATAGGTTATTGTGAAATTTGTGACTGTGAAATAAAGGCGACGGATAAGTACTATCATTTTTATGACTACGATATGATATGTCCTAAATGTGCAAAACTGAGTTCTGTTGCCAAATGTGAAAAATGTAACACTTATTTTAAAATCGGCGATTTAACAAAATATGAATACAATTCCGAAATACACTACTTCTGCAACGTCGATAAACCAGAAGACAAAGTCACAGCAAATCATTCTGATAAAACTATTTCATCTGAACAAATTTAAGTTACAAAATACATACCTTATAAATACCGCATAAAAATATTTAAAATAAAAATATTCCCACCTGAGATATAGTACTTTCTCTTGTGGGAATATTTATTTTATATTAAGCAATTAAATTTCGATATTTTCATTTATAAAGTTAAAAACTTTATCCCAATATGCATCTGGGTCGTAGTCCTTCGCTTCAGCATGTCCTGCTTGTTCAACTATATATAAGTCCTTTTTACAGTTTGCAACATTATAAACTTCGTATACCATATCAGTTGGAACAAAGTCGTCTTTTCCACCATGGATAAATAACATCGGCTTTTTACATTTTTTAACTTGTTCTAAACTAGATGCCTCTGTAAAATCATATCCAGCTTTTAAATTTGCTACTGTACTAGATATATTTAATATCGGGAATGCAGGAAGTGAAAATCTTTTATCTAATTCACTTTCAAATATATCCCATACACTAGTATATCCACAATCTTCTATGTATCCAACTACATTATCCAAATTATCTCCTGATGTCATCATAGTTGTAGCACCACCCATAGATACTCCATGAAGTATTATTTTAGATTTTGGGTCGTTTTTTACTATCCAATCTATCCAACATGATATATCTTCTTTATCTAACCAGCCCATACCTATATATTCACCTTCGCTATTTCCATGAGCTCTATTATTAGGAAGTAAAACATTATATCCCTCTTTGTAGTATTTTTCAGCATAAGACATCATATTATCGTTATTTGATTTGTATCCATGTATTAAAACTACCCATTTATCAGTTTGTTTTTTTTGAATTTTATATTTAGCTTTTAACTTTAATCCATCATTGCTTTTAATTTCTGCAGATGATGTAGTATTTTTGAATTTTTCTCCCTTTTTCATTTCTTTAGTTTGATTTGATTTTATAATATTTTGGGCATCTTCTTTTATATTAATCTTATCTTCTTCATTTATTTCTCTATTTACTGAGTCACTTACTGGTGATAGCGCATAATTTACAAAATAATCTCCTATAGCATATCCTACACCCGTCAATGCTAATAAAATTACTATAATTCCTATTACTAATTTCTTTTTCACAATATTCCTCCTTAAAATCATAAAATATTTTTTATATAAAATATTTTGATTATCAAAATTTATGATTCACTTATTAAAATATACATGAATAAAGATTAAATTTCAATAAATTTCTTCAAAGATTATATATTATTTTTTATTGAAATTTATTCCATTCACTTTATAATACATAATATGTATATAAATTTTGGGAGATTTTTAAAATATTATATTATAGAAAGGACTTTTTATTATGCCAGCATGGAGTTTTCATATAAAATTAGCTACTGAAATTTCAAATACTTTAGCTTTAAATAAAGAAGAAGAAAATCTTTTTATACTTGCAAACTTAATTCCAGATATTAAATCAGGTTTCTTAATACCTATGGATAATCCAATCTCATCAAAATTCTCACACTATTATATTTATAAAGATGAGCTTAGCTTGCCAGATTTACAAAAGTATAAAGATAGATATTGGGCGAAAAACGATATAATCTCTACAGGTATCTACTGCCATATACTTTTAGATTATTATCTAAATAATTTATTAAAAGAACATTATTTTATTTATAATAGTGAAAATATTATCATAGGAATGAAGACCTTAGATGGTGTTTTTTATGGAGATAGGGAGTCTTGCATTAAGTTCAAACATAAAAACTTCAATCTTATTGCAAAGTATTTAGATATAGAAAATAAATTTACATTTCCAAAGAAAAATATCGACATAAAAACTGATAATGGAGTATATACAATTACTCCAAGTGATATTGAGCTTACTGAAAAGTGGATTTATGAAAATTATAAAAGTCAAATACCGACTTTTCCCAAAAATGAATTGTTTACAGAAGAATCTCTAAATAAATTTTTCGATGATTCCAAAAAGTTTGTACTTCGACATATTAAAAGTTAAAATATTATTTTTGTATAAAATAATAGGAGATATTGTAGATAATATAAAAATTCTACAATATCTCCTAAATTTTTTATTGTATATATTTTTGATTTTTTCTATATTTACTATTCTTATTTTTACTAAACTACTTTTCTTAAAGTTTGTCTTACAATAATTTTTCTATTTCTGTTTCTATTTTTTCTGGATCATCAGTTGGTGCAAATCTTTTTATTACGTTTCCATCTTTATCGATTAAGAATTTAGTGAAATTCCATTTAATATCATCACCGCTCGTATTAAATCCTTTTGAGCTCAAAAATTCGTATAGCTCTTGAGATTTTTCGTCTTCTGTAGCACTTGGTGCTTGCCCTCTTAAGTATTTATATACTGGATCCGCACCTTCACCATTTACGTCTATTTTTGAGAAACGTTTGAAAGTTGTACCATAATTTGTTGTACAGAAATTTTTTATTTCTTCATCAGATCCCGGAGCTTGTTCAAAAAATTGATTGCATGGGAAATCTAATACTTCAAAGCCTTTGTCTTTATATTTATCATATAATTTTTGAAGCCCTTCATATTGTGGTGTAAATCCACAACCCGTAGCAGTATTAACTACTAAAAGTACTTTTCCTTTATAATTATCTAAGGAAGTTGTTTCGCCGTTTGTATCTTTAACTTTATAATCGTATATCATATTTTTCTCCTTTATATTTATTAATTATTTACTTATAATCCTTTTTTATTATTTGTAAATTTAACTAAAAAATACATCAATATCTGATTATAATTTTTATTTTTAAGAATTTCATTTGAAATATTTTAATGCTAAATTATTTTAATAAATCTTTTATATCACTTTCTATTTTGCTCGGTTTTACAATTGGAGCATATCTTTTTACTACATTTCCATCTCTATCTATTAAAAACTTTGTGAAGTTCCATTTTATATCACTTCCCATTATTCCACCTTGTTGATCTTTTAAAAATCTATAAAGTGGATGTGCATTTTTCCCGTTGACTTCTATTTTTTCAAACATATTAAATGATACTCCGTAATTTAACTGGCAAAATGAATGTATTTCTTCATTGCTCCCAGAGTCTTGTTTTGCAAATTGGTTGCATGGAAAACCTAGTATCTCTAATCCTGAATCTTTATATTCTTTATATAAATTTTCTAATTCTGCAAATTGAGGTGTAAAACCACATTTACTAGCTGTATTAACTATTAAAACTACCTTTCCTTCGTAATCTTTCATTTCTACTTCTTGTCCATTTATTTTTTTTGCTTTAAAATCGTAAAATTTCATTTTTCTTCTCCTAAAATATATTTTTATTTACAATTAATTTATTTAAATTTAATTTAATTCAATTAATTTGTGTTATTTTTTAGTTAGACAATTACTTGCCTAACTGCTTTAACATTTTGTCTAAACTTTTCTTTAAGTCAATAAGTTCATCTACTTCCAAACCATTTATTTTACAGTACATTTCATCTGGAACTTTTTTTATGTCATCTTTTAAATCGATTGCTTTTTGAGTTAATTCTACAATTACCATGCGGTCGTCGTTTTTATCTCTGTATTTATTTACAAGACCCATACTTTCTAGTTTTTTTAAAACTGGAGTAAGCGTTCCGGAATCTAAATAAAGCTTTTTAGCTACTTCTTTAAATGGCGCTTTTTCAAGCTCCCACATAGCTAACATAGTCACATATTGAGTATATGTTAAGTTGTATTTTGATAATACTGGCTGGTACATTTTTATCACTTCTCTTGAAAGTGCATATAGAGAAAAGCACAACTGATTATCTAATTTTAACTTATCGTATTCTGACATATTTACCATCCTTCCAACAGTTTAGTAAAATTTAATTGATATAAATTGATTATATTTTCAATTAAACTTTAAGTCAAGTATTTTTTTAATATTTTAATTTTTTATCTCAATTTGTTGAAAATAGACAAGCTCTAATTAGTTGCATTTTCTAACTTTCTATATTATTATTTAATTAAGATTTTGTCAAGCCAGGAAGGTTACTTGCTTTCGTGGCTACTTTTTTCAAAATGTTAATTATTGTGCAGTAAGGAGGGAAATTTTCATGGATTATACACAATTTTTAGATTCAAACTCAATTAACTGGGATTATACAAAAATAATGGACATCTGTAAAATAAGCTATATTTTAGATCGATTTTCTATAAAGGAAAATGATAAAATCTTAGATGTAGGAACTGGTACAGGAATGTTGATACCATTTGTTCATCAACACAATCCAAAAGGTAATATAAAAGGTGTAGATAAATCACTTAATATGATTGAAATTGCTAAAGAAAAATTTAAAAATGTACAAAATATAGAGTTCCAATTAGCTGATGTCGAATCAGATGATATAAAAGGTACTTTCGATAAAATAATACTCTTTTCAGTCTTTCCACTATTAAAACACAAAATAAGTACTACAAAAAAACTTATCGAAAATAATTTATCAGATGATGGAAAACTATTAATAGCTCATCCAGAAAGCAGAAAATCACTAAACTCATATATAGGAACAAATGCTCCAATATATACTCCAAAACTTTTAGATATTTATCAACAAAGAAATATGTTTAGACAGGCAGGATTATATGTAGAAGAAGCTTTTGAAAATGATCGTATATATTATATAATACTACATAAATAATTTTATTCTAATTTATATAAATATATTACGATTTAAAGTATAATTTTTATGATTTAGGAAAACTTATTTATAATTGTTTTTTATTATATTAAAACAATTTCTATTATATTAAATAATATACAATTAAGAATTTCAAATAAATTTAATAAAAGGAGAATGCTTTTTGAATAAAACTTATAATTTAGAAGTGGTGCTTCTTAGTAAATAAGGAGTACAACTTAAAAACTCCTTATTTACTAGGTTATATAAAATAACTTATATAAATAAAGGAGCCAAAAATGAATAATACTACATTAGAAAAACTACAACTAAATGATTTAAAGGAATTACTCAAAGTCTACTGTGTAAGTTCTCTTGGTAAAGAACTTATAGACAAATTAACACCTAAGAAAAATATCAATTCTATAAATACTATACTAAATGAAAACAAAGACGCTAGAAATATATTAAATAATAGTACACATATTCCACTTGAAGGTGTATTTAATTTAAATCCATTAATAGATAAATTAGAAAAGGGAATAACCTTAAATACTGAAGATCTTATGAAAATAGAAGCATTCTTACGAGGATGCAATAAAATAAAAATTTTCATGAAAAATATGAGCTTTTATGGTGAAACACTCTCTTCTTATGCATTAAATATAACAGATTTAAGTTTTATTTCAGAAGAAATAAATCACTGCATAAAATCAAATAAAATAAATACGAATGCTTCAAGCCAGCTTAAAAAAATAAGAAAAAGCATTGAGGCATGTGAAGATAAAATAAAAGAAAAGCTTAATAAATTTTTAACTTCAAGTTCAAATAAAAAATATATACAAGAATTTTTAATAAGTAAAAGAGATGATAGATATGTTATCCCTATAAAATCAACTTATAAAAATTATGTAAACGGTACCATCTTAGATATTTCCGCAAAAGGAGGTACCGTATTTATAGAACCCGATAATATATCAAAATTCAGCACTCAACTTATTTCACTTAAATCAGAAGAAGCTATTGAAGAATATAAAATACTATCGTATTTAACAGAATTAATTTTTGAAAATATAAACGAAATAAAAATAAATCTAGAAGTAATTTCTACTTACGATATGATATTTGCAAAAGCTAAGTACAGCCTAAATAATAACTGTATAACACCAGATTTAAATAATCATGGCTATATTAAATTAGTAAAAGCTAAACATCCACTACTTAAAGGGGATATAGTTCCTCTTGATTTTGAAATTGGAGAAAAATACAGAAATTTAATAATAACAGGCCCTAATGCTGGAGGAAAAACAGTAACACTAAAAACAGTCGGCATTCTCGTCTTAATGACACAATGTGGAATTGATATTCCTGCTGAAAAAGGAACTTCAATATCAATTTTTGAAAATATATTTGTCGATATAGGAGACGATCAAAGTATCGAAAATGCACTTAGCACATTTTCTTCTCATATTAAAAATATAGCTTCCATAATCAACAAAAGCAACAAATCTACTTTAGTACTTCTAGACGAAATAGGAAGTGGTACTGAACCAAATGAAGGAGCTGCTCTTGCAATAGCTATATTAGAAGAGTTATATGAAATGGGATGTATAACAATTGCATCAACACATTATGGTGAATTAAAAAAATACGCCACTATACACCCTGATTTTGAAAATGCAGGTATGATGTTTGATAAAGATACATTAGAACCTCTTTATAAATTGACCATAGGGCATTCCCAAAATAGCAATGCTTTATTTATCTCTAAAAAAATGGGAATCAAAGACAAAGTCCTAAAGAAAGCTGTTAATTATATAAACAATAAAGATTATGAAATAAAATTAATTGATAACAACAAAATAAGAACTGAAACTCCAATAAACAATAAACATACTACTACTTTTGATTATTCTGTAGGAGACAAAATAAAACTTTTAGACAAAGATGATTATGCAATAGTATATTCTCCTATCGATAAATTTAATAACGTTCAAGTTTTATATAATAACGAATTTATAACAGTAAATGTAAAGAGAACTGAACCTTACTTAAAAGCTAAAGATTTATATCCAGAAGGTTATGATTTAAATACTTTATTTACTTCTTTTAAAAAAATCAAATTAAACAAAGATATTGCAAGGGGTTCAAAAAAAGCTCTCAAAAAAATCCAAAAGGAAATTAAAGAGAAAAATAATAAATAATTAAAAAATGAGGTTGTTGGATAAATAATCAACAACCCCATTTTTAATTGTCTTCTTTTATAATCTTTCTAATATATCTAAATCCTTGCGAAAATTTCTCAAAACTTTGTTCAAATTCACCCTTTGTTTTATAATTTACTCTCCAAATTCCATCTTGTTTATACATTACAATTTTTTTATTTTCTTTTATCCATCTATAAATGTTATCTTCTCTTTCATATCTCCAATCTAAGTTAGTATTTACTCTTGCCATATCATTTAAAATTTCTAATACACTTTGATATCTATCATTTGGATCTAAGTTTAGACATTTTTCAGTTATTTCAATTAGTTTCCTTGGTATATGTGGGTAGTATTTTTTTCTGGCTGGGAATTCACCATTTACTATAGCCATTTTTAATTCGGGTAGATTTTTTCGTTTTTTGACTTGGCGATTGTATTCTTCTTCACCATTACACATTCTATATAAAGTGTTTCCAAATTGATAAATATCAATACGCATATCTACTTTTGAACTATAACATTGCTCTGGCGCAATATGTTTATAGTACACATTTTTTAGTTTGCCTACTCCATCTGAATTTATATTTATAGAAGACCCAAAATCAGCTAAAACTGCACAATTATAATCATCAATTAAAATATTACTCGGCTTTATATCACAATGTAAAATTTGATTTTTATGAATATAATAAATTCCACTTAATATATCTAGAGAATACTTTACTATTTCTCTTACAGTTAAATTTCTATTTTGGAGTATATCTTGTAGAGAGCCATTTTTATAATATGGCATAGATATATATATATTATCGTCATCATAAGTAGCATAATTTACTTTTACTATATTTTTATTTTCTATATCTTTAATTTTTCTTACTTCATCAAAATACTTACTACTTTCTTTTATAGTGTTTTTATCTATTTGTTTTAACATAAAAATTTCTTTTAATTGTGTATCTTCTACTATATATAAAGATGAATTGGCTCCATGTGACTGCACTTTTTTTATAATCTTCATATTTAACTTTGATTTTATTTCCATTTTTCAACTCCCCTACTTATAAATAATTCTTCTAATACCCCTTCCATCTTTATTGCCTCTTCCATATCATCTAAAATTTTCTTAACATCCTCATTATTTTCTAAGTCTCCAATATGAATTTTGTAGTATTTGATGTTATCTTCTTCGATAAAAATAGACACTAAATTTCTAACATAATTCAACTTTTGGGCTGTATTATAACATCTAGGCAAGACTATTTCATCTCTTCTTATTACTTTTTTAGTATTAGAAAAATATCTAAAAATGCTGAATTGTATCTTATCCGTAAGTATATCCATATCAATATATATCATGATTTTCAACTCCCCACTTTATATTACTATATAATATGAGGCTCAAATTCAAAAGATGAACCATTTTATTATTCTAAAAAAATAGTTCATCTCTTATATATATTTTAATATCTTACTTATCTCGGCTTTAAATACACAAGTCCATTTCCCTGTATTGTTCTAGGATATTCAAGTGTTTTTGTAAATTTTATTAGTTGCGCATACAACTCATCTGCTGTAAGTTCTCTCTGAAATACATCATCTGACCAGTTTTTGAGAAGAGCTAATGTCCCTGTAACATGGGGGGCTGCCATACTAGTTCCACTAAGACTAGCATATGTGTTATTTGGAAAAGTTGAAATAATATCAACACCTGGAGCAACACAGTCTATAACTAAATTTGCATTTGAAAAATATGCTGGAACTGCTTTTTTATTTACTGCTCCTACTGATATTACATCTACATATGCAGCCGGATATGAATATTCAAAATCATCATAATCACCATCACCTTCATTACCTGCTGCACATACTACAGATATTCCATTTTTAATTGCATTTTTTATAGCTTTTTCTAATTTATCATCACTAGTTGGCATTCCAAGAGACATAGATATTATATCTACATTTAAATCAGTAGCATAATTAATCGCATTTATCACCCAACTCGCCTTTCCAGAGCCAGTTCTATCTATTGCTTTTAATATATATAGCTGAGCTTCTGGCGCAACTCCAATCAAAAAATTCGAATAATTTTTTGCTGCTATAGTTCCTGCAACATGTGTCCCATGACCAATTCTATCTGTTACTATGTTGGGATTTTTCATATCTTCAGGGGTAAAGTTTCTTACACCTGCTATCTTATCTTTTAAACTTACATGGTTAACATCACAGCCTGAATCTATAATTGCAATTTTTACTCCCCTTCCTGTATAAGAAGATTTCCACATATTTGGTGCTGCAATCATCTTCACCCCATATGGAGATGCATTATTTCTAAGTCTAAAATTTTCTCCATTTTTAATATAAGGAATTAATCTTACTTGAGGATCATTTTGTTCTATAGAATCTTTTTTCAAATTATTGTTATTTAGTTTATTACTTTTCATATATATCCCCCATTTCAATATACTAATTCAAATATAATCAAGTAGTATTACTATTTTAATAACATTCTTTATTTAATATATTACTTACAAATTTGCTTTGTTCCTATAGTCTTTGAGGTATCTAAATCTTAACATAATGGGCATTTATTTTTATAAATATAGTTTACTATCTCAAATTAGTTTTATTTTATGAATTTTATTTTATATAAAAAAATGGACCTAAGTCCATTTTATTCTACATCATCTTTTATTGTTAAAAATAATTTTGCTGTCGCTAGTGTATCACTATTTGCTCTATGCGCATGTTCATTTACTATATTGTAGTATTTGCATGCAGTCTCTAACTTTTTGTTTTTACCTTTATAAGATTTACATTTTTTTAGCATTTCTAAAGTACATATATGATTATTTATAGGTTCTAATCCTAGTAAATCAAGATAGTAATTTAAAAATTTAAGGTCAAATTTTGCATTATGAGCTATTATTGTTGTATCACCTACATACTTTCTGAAGTTTGGTAAAACAGTTTCTAAACTTTGTTCATTTTCTATCATTTCATTAGTTATACTTGTTATCCCAGTTATATGTGAAGGTATTATACCTTTTGGCTTTATAAGTCTTGAGTAATTTCTGCCTATTTGGTTGTTTACTATTTCAGTAATACCTATTTCTATAATTTCACACCCACTAAAAGGGTCTAGTCCAGTTGTTTCTAAATCCACAACAATATATTTATCGTCTGTATATTTACTCATTTAAATCTCCTTTATTTTAAAAATAATTTTAATAATTTCATTTTTAAATCGTTATAAGGCATATACCTTATAGGTAGGTCAATCCAATTGTATTTCTTTACAATCGATTTTTCATGTGTAAAGGTATCAAAACTATATTTTCCATGGTATGAACCCATTCCACTATTTCCAACTCCACCAAAAGGCATTCTTGATGTAGCTAGTTGTATTATTGTATCATTTATACATCCGCTTCCAAAAGATATATTTTTCAAAATATCAGCTTCTACTTTTTTATTTTTAGTAAATAAATAAAGTGCTAGAGGTTTTTCTCCCTGCAAAATAATATGTTTTACTTCTTCAATATTATCAAAAGTTATTATAGGAAGTATAGGTCCGAATATTTCCTCTTGCATTATAGGCGAGTCTAAAGTTATTTTATCCAATATAGTTGGCTCTATTTTTAATAATTCTCTATCTATATCGCCTCCATAAATTACTTTTTCGCCTTTTATTAAGTTTATTAATCTATTAAAATGTCTTTCATTTATTATATTTGTATAATCTTCATTTCGTAACGCCTCTTTAGTATAAAATAATCCTATATATTCTTTTAAGTATTTTACAAATTCATCTTTTACACTATTTTGAAGTAATAGATAATCTGGGGCTACGCAAGTTTGCCCTGAGTTTAAGTATTTACCAAATACTATTCTCTTTGCTGCTACTTTTAAATCCGCACTTTCCTCCACTATACAAGGACTTTTGCCTCCTAGCTCTAATGTTACAGGAGTTAAATTTTGTGCTGCTTTTTTCATTATTATTTTGCCTACTGTTGGACTACCTGTAAAAAATATATAATCTAGTTTTTCTTCCAACAATTCTGTTGTAACTTCTTTATCTCCATTTACTACAGTTATATACTCTTCTGGGAAAGTTTCTGCTATCATCTCAGTTATAACTTTTGATGTATGTACTGAATCCTCAGATACCTTTAATATTGCACAATTTCCCGCTGCAATAGCTCCAATTAACGGTTCTATACATAATAAAAATGGATAGTTCCACGGAGATATTATCAGTGCAACTCCATAAGGTTCTTTTTTTATAAAACTTTTAGAGTGAAATTGACTTATCGGTGATAAACCCCTCTTGTCCCTTGCCCATTTCTTTACTCTTTTTTTTATAAATGTTAAATCACTAAGTGTAATTCCAATTTCAGTCATATAAGACTCAAATTTAGATTTATTTAAATCTTTTTTTAATGCTTCTTCTATTTTACCCTCATATTTATTTATAGCTTTATATAATTTATTTAGTGATTCTATTCTGAAATCTATATCTTTAGTTTTTCCTGTTTCAAAAAAGCATTTTTGTTTTTTGACTAATTCACTTATAACCATATAATCACCTATCAAATTTTTATTAGATTTTAATTATTTCTATAATTGAAATTATACCATAATATATATAGATATACTAATTTAGTAGTATTTAGATATATTTTTTACATTAAAAAAATCTTCTCGAGGAAGATTTTTTATCAATTAGCTTATGTCAAACTTTCAGCCGGCTCAAATTCTACTTTTATATCTATAAAGATGTTTTCATATTCCATATCTTCAATAAATAAATCTAAAATATTATCCATCTCGTCTTCATATTCTTCTTGACTTAATTTATATAAAAGTGCATCTCCATATAAATCCATTAAATCAAGATAAAAATTATTTAAAACATAGAAATAACCATCTTTTATGCCTCTTAGCTTATCTACAGTATCCAATTTTTTCATTATGTCTTTTACTAAGTCTATATTTCTAACTTTTATTTGTCTAGTTGAATATACATATCTCCCAACCATAGACAATATATCTATAGATAGTTCGTCAATAGTATAGTTGCCTTCATTATGATATAAATATCTTTCATAATCTTTTATTTTAGAATCTATACTAGTATCTATTTGATTGTAAGGATTTTTATTTATATCTTGAATTATTAAATAATTTCTTATATCTTGGTCTTTTTCTAAAACTTCATCTAAGATATGTAAATTGTACGCATCATATAAAGGGTCATGTGCATCTCCACTAAACTCTGTATTTGATAACTCTAATAAGTGAGTTAGAGATATATAGTTCATACACTTAATTCCATATCTTAAATATTTCTCTTTTATGTCTACAAAAAAACTTTGGATATTGTTTAAAAATCGAGGATGGTTATTTTTCTGTGAACTTATTCTATCCGTATTTTTAAAACAAGTTAAATCTAAATTTCCAAAAGTGTAAATCCCCTCTATTTCATCAAAATTTCCCAACCAATGTTTAAATGATCTCATAACACTCTCATAAGTAGGAGCGTTTTCCAAATCTTCAGTTGTAATATGTGTTAATTCTTCTATATGAGGATAAACTGTCTTTGTAAAAATAGGTTTTATTAACGACTTAAACTTTTCTATTTCTTTAGTTTTTGTATCATACTTTATAGCCCCGATTGCTATTAAATCAGCTTTAAATCCTTCCCTTTTATTTTTAGCATTGTTCATGTTCATTTCAAAATCCATATATATTTTCTTCATACAATTCCCCCAATCATAAGAAAATATTCTAATTAAATTTATGCTATACCTTTTATTAAAACACATTTTTTAAAATTATATCCGTACTTTTTAAAGATATATAATTTTCCATGTATTATAAACTTTTATTATATTTTACCACAAAATTTTAAAGTAGTTTATATAATATTATAATGTAATACTTTCTTTTAAAATTATATGAATATAAAACCCAAAAGTACATTTCTATTATAAATAAAAATACTCCCGTAAAACGGGAGTTATTTTATTTATATCTAGTCTTCAAATTTTTCTAAGAAAGAATGTCTAACACCATCTTGTTCCCATCCTAAAACTGAATCAAGATATACATTGTTAGCAGCTTTGAATATTGATTTTTCAACTTCTTGATATTCTTCACCTAGATTTTTAATAAGTTCTTTTATTTCGTATCTCTTATTACCTGTTTTCTTAGCAGCAACCATACATGCACAGTTAAGTGGCATAATTCCACTACTTTGTATAAATCTTATTATACTTTCTTCTCTTATATAGTAAAGAGGTCTTATTATTTGCATTTTGTCGTAGTTGCTAGATTTTAATTTAGGTAACATAGTTTTAAAGTTACCTGCACATAATAAGTTAAGCATTGTAGTTTCAATTACATCATCAAAATGGTGTCCTAATGCTAATTTATTACAGCCTAATTCTTCTGCTTTGTTGTATAATGCTCCCCTTCTCATACGAGCACACATATAACATGGATAATCTTCTGCTATTTCACCTGCAACATCAAATATATTTGTATCAAATATTGTAAGTGGTATATTTAAATATTCACAGTTTTCTTCTAATAACTGTCTTATATTTTTATGGTATCCTGGGTCCATAGCTAAAAATACTAAGTCAAATTTAACTTGTCCGTGTTTTTGTAATTCTTGGAACATTTTAGCCATAAGAAGACTGTCTTTTCCACCAGAAATAGCTACTGCTATTTTGTCTCCTTCTTCAACTAATTGATAATCTTTTATAGCCTTTATAAATTTAGACCATGTATATTTTCTATATTTTTTTATTATACTTTTTTCTATTTCTCTTAAAGGCTTTTTTTCTTCCGTAGGCATAATTATTTTACAGCCTTCACCTGCTAATTTACTCATTAAATCACCTCATCAATTTAAAACATGAAATTAATTTTATCATATTTCATAATATACATTCAAGTCTATAAACCTTCTTTATTTCTTACTTTTAAGTTCGCAATAATTTATACATTAATTTTTATATATACAATTTGTATATTCCTATATCTAATGTAACATTTTAACCCGCTTTTAATATTATATATTAAGGTAGATATTACTTATTCTATCATATCATCAAGGAGGTTTAAACATAATGGAAAAAACTAGAGGTATAAAAACTAATTGTGGTGACCAATTGGCAAGACCATATGTAAATAATCAGACTCTAACAAAAATGTATAACTTATGTACTGCTTTAAAATACGGTAGCTTATTCCCAGAATTATACTTATTTAATTCTGAAAATTACAATGCTTACCTTTATGAATCACCAAAAAATAGATTGGGAGGTAGAAGATAATGAGACAATCAACTTGTAGATACGACCTTATAAAAGCCGTTATGGAATTAGGTTTTGCTGCTGTAGATATGAATTTATATTTAGATAATAATCCTGAAGACAAAACTGCCGTAAACACTTACAATTCTTTTGTCTCTCAATATGCAAAAGCTAGATGTGCCTATGAAAAACAATACGGCCCTTTAACAAATTTTGGACACGCTCCAAGTAACTGTCCATGGCAATGGGTTGACGAACCTTGGCCTTGGGAAAAAGAATTTTATATGTAAAAAATAGGAGGATTTAAATTATGTGGATTTATGAAAAAACACTAGAATATCCAGTAAATTTGAAGTGCCGCGATCTTAGAATGGCTAAAGTTATAATGGCTCAACTTGGAGGCCCAAATGGTGAATTAGCTGCCGCACTTAGATATTTACAACAAAGATATACTATGCCTACTGGCAAATCAAAAGGATTATTAACAGATATAGGTACTGAAGAATTAGCTCATGTTGAAATAATATCATCTATGATTTATCAATTAACTGATGGAGCTACTCCTGAAGAATTAAAAGCTGCTGGAATGGACACTAACTATGCTCAATTTGGTCATGGTATTCAACCAACAGATTCAAATGGAGTTCCATTTACAACTGCTTATATAAATGTATTTGGAGACCCTGTTACTGATTTACATGAGGATATGGCTGCTGAACAAAAGGCATTGGCGACTTATTATCAATTAATCAATTTAACAGATGACCCTGATATAAAAGATGTGCTAAGCTTTTTAGGTCAAAGAGAAATCACTCATTATCAAAGATTCGGGGAAGCTTTGATGGATGTTTATGATTATACTGATTGTAAAAAATTTTTCTAGAAAATATTAATTATCTTAGCTTTTATTTGAGCTAACTTTAAAACACTAGATATAGTATATCAAGTGTTTATTTTTTTATAAAATTTATATTAAAAATTTCATTAACATAAAAATGATAACAGAAATTATTTTATGTATAGGTTTAAAGTTCTATTATCATTTTTAAGTTAAAATTCTATATCATATGTGCTTTTATACTAGATATATGATAGTATACTTAGTTTTGTTTTTTCGCTAAGTGTTGTAAATTTTGATATACTTTCACTTTCTATATCACTTAAATACTGCATGTAAAATATTAATTCTTTTATGTCATCGCTTTCTGGTCTATTGTAATAAGAAAAGTATAAGTTTTTTAGATATTTTGTATAGCATTTATTTATTCTTATAGTGACATACCCCTTAGATTCTTTTTTTAGTGCATTTTCGAATAATAAGTGTAGTCTTTTATATGCGTATTCATATTCTTTATTTATAAATAAGTCTTCAAATCCATCTTCTATAGAATTTTTTATATTAATTATTTTATCTTTAGTTAAAGCTAAATTAAGATAATAATTACTTCGGCTATACTTATATTGATAAAAGTCAATTATTTCAGCCATCTAATCACTCCTTGCATATAATTTCTTATTTACTATTATTTTCAAAATTATATGAATTTAATACAAAAAATATATTTATTTTCAAAAAAAGAGACTAAGTTTTTAGTCTCTAAAATAATTTACTATAGTATGAAATTATTATAATACACGTTTTGCCCTTACAAATGCATTATTATAATAATTTGTAAAGTCAGAAATTACTACTTTACCTTTAGTTGAAGACGAATGTATAAATTGATTTGAACCTATATATATACCTACATGAGATACATTACCATCATTAGCACCATCTGTATCAAAAAATACTAAATCTCCTACTTTTAAGTTGCTTTTACTTACAGTAGTTCCGTAAGTACTTTGATCTAATGATGTTCTAGGTAAAGTTATGTTTGCACAATTTTTGAATACATAATATGTAAATCCAGAGCAATCAAAACTACTTGGTCCTTGCGCTCCCCAAACATATGGTTTTCCTAAAAGTGATTTTGCATAACTAACTAATTTACTAGCTGATGTTGAAGTGCTCGTAGTATTAGAAGAAGTACTTGATGATGTCTGTGAGTCACTTAAATACTTAGCTGATACATATCCAGTAGTAGAGCCTTCTTTTATCTTTGACCAACCATTATTTGTAGATATTACCTCTACTTTTGTATTCGTACTAATTGATTTTATTATTGAATAACTTGTCCCAGGTCCACTTCTAACATTTAGTGATGTACAATTTACATATTTAACTTGTGTGTTTGAAGTAGTACTTGTTTGAGCTACATATTTAGAATATACATATCCTGTTTGACCATTGTACTTAACTTTTGACCATGAATTTGTCTCACTTATATATTCTACCTTATAACCTTTATTTAACTTTCCTAATGATGCATAATCAGTAGACGGTCCTTTTCTAAAATTAACATCATCTCCAGTTATTACTCGATACTCTACACTGTCTGCATATGCTACTTGACTTTCTTGCATTAAAAAGCTAGATGTCGGTAAAAGTGCCGCTGTTACTGCTGCTGTTGTTATAATATTTTTACTTGTAAAATCCATATTTCTTTAATGTAATATCAATGTTTAAGATATTACAAATCCTCAACTCCTCCCATTTATCCAAAGATTTTTTAATCTTTGAAAAACACATTTTAATAAATTTCATATTATCTAAAGTCTATGAAATTGTATTCCTCTTTGTTTTTTATAATTTAATTTTATTTTTCATTTTAAATATTATTATACCCCTTCCCTTTTGTCCATAAAAATAAAACAATAACTTTAATTACCATGTATATTTTTTCTTTAGTTACCTATTTTTTATATTAAGTTCCCCTATTTGATAGATTATTTTACTTAATTATAATAAGCATCAAAGATAGATGCGCTCTATCACTTAATGATAATCAATATATTTTTATTGTTTTTCAATAATCAAATATTGTTTTTTGATGTTCATCCTGATATTATATAAAAAAATGCAATTAATTCAAAATATAAATTAAATATTTAATACTTATAAGGAGGATTAAATTATGAAAAAATGTGTAATATTATTACCTTTTTTAATTTCATTTGGGTGTGCAATTACTTATAACATAATTGGATCTAGAGTTTTATCTGATGGTACTTTAGACGAACCATTCTTTTTAGTCCCTATTGAGTGTTTTTTCTTTCTTGTAGGAATATTACTTTTATTAATACAACTGATTTTATTTGTTATAAAAAGATTATTTTAAGAAAAATATTAAAAGGGCTGCTATATGAAAATCCCATATAACAACCCTTTATTTATATATAAAATTATTTTGTACCTGTACTTCCGAATCCGCCTCTATTGTCAGCTTCCATTTCTTCAACTTCATTGAAAACTAAAGTTGGTTGATTTTTTTGTATTCTGAATTGGCATATTCTATCGTTAACTTCTATTTTAGTGTCTCTAAGTGCAAACACTGGCATACGCCACCAGTCATTTGGTCCACAATAAGTATTATCTACTATACCACAGTGGTTAGTTTGGATTATACCCCATTTTTTGAAAGTACTACTTCTTGGTACTATATGAGCTTCATATCCTTCTGGTAATTGCATTGCTACACCTAAGTGGATTAATTTAAATTCACCAGCTTTTAATTCAACTTCTTCTGCAGCTCTTAAATCTATCCAGTCAGATTTTCCATCTATGTATTCTAATCTAGTTATTTCATCATTAAGATATTTTATTTTAATTTCTTTCATTATTATCTCTCCTTTTATTTTGACTAAATAATATTATAAATAAATTCTTTTTTTACTTCAAGCTATAAATTAAGTGCCTATATAAAACTTAACTTGACAATATAAATTTAAACCCCTTATCTTGAAATTTAATTCTTTTTTGTGATAACATAAAGAGTATTTAAAAAGGAGGTTCCTTATGAAAGTAATACTTGCAGAAAAACCATCTGTCGCAAAAACTATCGCTTCTTTCTTAGGAGCTAAGACTAGAAGAGATGGCTATTTTGAAGGAAATGGATATATTGTAACATATGCATTTGGTCATCTAGTTTCTTTGTATGATATGAAAGATTATGACAAAGAAAAGTACTCTGGCTCTTGGAAAATGGCTAATTTCCCATTTATACCAGCAGATAAATTCAAATTTAAAGTAGATGATTCAAAACAAAAACAATTCAACATAATAAAAGAACTTTTAAATAGAGAGGATGTAGAATATGTAATAAATGCAACAGATAATGACCGTGAAGGAGAACTTATCGCATTTTTAATATTCTTACTTGCTAAAAATAAAAAACCTGTTAAGAGAATTCTAGTAAATGAATGGACACCACAAGATATAACTAGAGGACTTGAGAATTTAAAAGACGAAGAAGATATGAGAAATCTTCAAGCAGCTGGATATACTCGTCTTATTACAGACTGGCTTATAGGTATTAATTTTACATCAGTTGCAACATTAAAATATGGAAATGGAAAACTTTTAAATATCGGACGTGTTATTTTGCCTACTGTCAAACTTGTATATGATAGAGATATGGAGATTAAAAACTTCGTTCCTAAAACATACTTTGAAATTGAAGGTAATTTTAAGTGCACAAACGGTACATACAAAGGTAAGTTGATAAAAGGTAAAGAAACAAAATTTGATACTGAAGAAGAAGCTATGGCTGTTATCGATAGCATTAATTCTAAAGAAGGTGTTATATCATCTAAAAAAGTAACTAAATCTAAAGAATATGCTCCAAAATTATTCAGTTTGACTTCACTTCAAGGTCATATTACTTCTAAATACTCTCATTTCACATCAGATAAGGTTTTAAGCGTTTGTCAATCTCTTTATGAAGGTAAAGGCAAAGGTGGATATATCACATATCCTAGAACCGATTCTGTTTATTTAGAAGAGAGTTTAACTGATAAAGCTAGCCAAACATTAAATAGATTAAAAAGTGGTCTTCCTTATGAAGATAAAATAAAATTTGCAAAAACTAATAGGGTTTTTGATTCATCAAAAGTTGATAGTCACAGTGCCATTATACCTACATATATAGTGCCTAACTCATTGACTCCTGATGAACAAATAGTTTATCAAGCTATCAAAGATAGATTTATTGCAAACTTTATGCCACCTGCTGAATACGAAAATACTGAAATTAAAACAGATGTAGACGACAGTGTTTTCTTAACTAAAGGTAAAGTTCTAAAAGTTAAAGGATATTTAGAAGTATATAATAAAGAGCAAAAAAATGACCTACTTCCTTCTATGGAAAAGGGCGAAAACGTAGAGGTTTTAGAGATTTTACCGCTTAAAAAACAAACTACTCCACCTAAATCTTATACTGAAGATACATTGCTTAAAGCTATGAAAAACTGCGGTAAAAATGTAGATGATGAAGATTTAGTATTAGCAGGCTACTCTATCGGTACATCAGCAACTCGTGGTGATGTACTTAAAAAAATTGCCCAAGTTGGATATGTTAATAAAAAGGGTAAATCATATTATATAACTGATTTAGGAATTAATTTAGTTGAAATCTTCCCTGTAAAAGACTTATTTGACGTCGATTATACAGGGAAACTAGAAAAAAGTTTAAGTGATATTCAAAAGGGACAATTCTCTCGTAAAGAATATCTTCTTAATATAATGAATTTCATTGTTAAAAATGTAAACTTGATAAAATACGATTCACCTAAAAAGATAAATACGGATGCATATGTTTATGATCCTAAAACTAAAAAGGCTTTATCAAAATCACAATTAGAAGCACAAGAAGCCAAAAAATCTAAATTAACTTCTAAAAAATCTGATTCTAAATCTGATAATACTTCACTTGGAAAATGTCCAGTATGTGGAGGAGATGTTGTTGAAACTGAAAAAGGATTTTTATGCACAAATTATCAAACTTGTAAGTATGGAATTTTTAAAGATGATAAATACTTAGCTTTATTTAAGAAAAAACCTAATAAAACAATGATTAAATCGATTCTTAAAAAAGGTGAAGCTAAGGTTAAATCACTTACTGATAAGAACGGAAATAAATTCGACGCTATACTTACATATCAAAAAAATCAAAATGGATATTTTAGTTGGTTTATTAAGAGATAAAAAGTTGGAAATTATAAATTATCATAAAATCAGATAATATATAATTTCATTATAATAAAAAAGGGCTGCCTGTTGACAGCTCTTTTTTATTTACTCTTCTATTCCATTTCTCAATTCTTTTTCTTTTTTCATAATAAATTCGTCGTATGTTTCTATTTTGCTATTTAGATAATTTAACATTTGTTGTAATTCATCAATTTTATCTTGAAGATGTTCTTTTTGTTCTAATAATAAATCTTTACGAACTCCAGCAGTATGTTCTCCTTCTTGTAAAAGAGTTACATATTCTATAAGTATTTCTATAGGCATACCTGAATTTCTCATGCATTTTATAAATTTTATCCATTTACAATTTAAGTCTTTATAATCTCTATTTCCACTTTTGTCACGATGTATTTTTGGTATTAATCCTATACGCTCATAATATCTAAGTGTATCTGCTGAGATGTTTAATTTTTTGCTTACTTCTGCTATTCTCATAATTTTTCCTCCTATGTTATAATATATCTTTTACTTATATTTTATATTATAACCAAGTTAATTTTCTATATTTCCTGTCCCATTTTGTATGCCTCATCTATTATAAACTGATAAATTTCTTGATACGATTTACCAGTTTTTTTGCATATTTCAACTATGCTATTATATTCTGGATAAATACGCTTTTCATCTTTTAAATCACATAGTTTTATTTGAACTTTGCCTAAAGGTGTATCTATATTTTTAATCTCTGTCTTTAGCATAGTCATTTCCATCTTTTGTTTGCGTATACCTATAGTTGTCGTCTCTTCAAATATAATTTGCTCAAATTTTTCAACATCTTCTTCTCTACAAATTACATTTAATTGGTAAGCTGGACGGTTTTTCTTCATAAAAACAGGTATAAAATGAACGTCTTTTGCACCTTGGTTTAATAATTTTTCAACTATATAACCTAGAGCTTCCCCGCTACAATCATCTATATTGCTTTCTAATTTGTATATATTGTGATTTTTGTTTGAATTATCTTTTATTATCATAGCCCTTAAGATTCCTGCTTTTTCGTATTCTCTTTTTCCAGCACCTATACCTATTTTTTCTATTTTAAATTTATCCGACAATTTTTTACTTGTCTTTATTGCTGCTACTTCGTGAAAATGCACATCTTCTATTGAAACACCATGAGCTTTAGCTTCAGCTTTTGCAAGTATTTCAAATATATTATTTGCTATTTTTTTAGCATTTTCTGTCATTTTTGCATGGTCTATTATATGCAAAATTTGTTTTAAATTTGTATGTTCATGGCTATGACTATGTTGATGTTCATCATGACTATCAGCTTTATTTTGTTCATCATTAGAATCAGTGTGGCCATGAAGATAATTCATATCATGATCATGGTTATCTTTGTCTAATATCACATCAAAGTCACATACATCTAAGCCACTTTTTAAAACCCTACTTATTTTTATTTTAAATCCATCTATAGGTAAACTATTTAGTGCATATTCTAAAACCTTTTTATCTGCACCTAAATCTAATAATGCCCCTACTGTCATATCCCCACTGATTCCACTATAACATTCTAAATAAAGTTTATTCATATATTTCCTCCATTTAATACCCCATTTTACTTCCAAATCACATCTAAATTTTGAATTATTATTTTTACTTTTAAATTTTTTATCAATTATCTTTTCTCTAATAATAACTTATCACTTAAAGTTAACTTCAAGTCAAGTTATTATTTAAAAGTTTTTAATAAAATTTCACATAAGTAGAATTTATAAAAAATATGCTTGTCTTATAATACAATAAATAATGTATTTTAAAACAAGCATAACTTAAATTTTTATTTAATTTTAATATAATCTAAATAATATCTTCCCCTTGTCTTAAATCATCTAAAATAGTTTTTATAGCATCAATACATATATCTACTTCTTCTTTTGTATTAAAATGACTAAATGAGAATCTAACAGTTCCTTGAGGGAATGTATTTAATGTTTGATGTGCTCTTGGCGCACAATGCATTCCTACTCTAGTCATTATTTTATACTTACTACTTAAGTAGAATGAAACTATACTATTATCAAATCCTTCAAAATCGATTGATACAACTCCAAGTCTACCTTCTACAGTCTTTTTACCAGCAACTTTTGCACCTTCTATTTCTTTAACTTTATCTAAGAAGTATTTAGTTATTTCCATTTTTTCATTTCTCATATTATCTATTCCAGCTTCTTTTAAATAAACTAAAGCTTGGTGTAATCCTATTATTCCAGGTAAATTTAAAGTCCCACTTTCAAATCTATCTGGTAGGAAATCTGGCATTTCTTCTGAATCTGATAAACTTCCTGTCCCACCACTTATAATTGGATAGATTAATCCTTCTAATTTATCACTTGATATAAATCCACCAATACCTTGAGGTCCTAATAGACCTTTGTGTCCAGTAAATGCAAGAAAATCTATATTAGCTTTTTGCATGTCTATATTTAATATACCAGCAGTTTGGGCAGTATCGACAGCATAAACTAATCCTTTTTCTTTGCATAGAGCCCCTATTTCTTCTATTGGTATTATTGTTCCACATACGTTTGATGCATGTGTTGTTATGATAGCTTTTGTATTTTCTTTTATATATTTTCTAAAGTCATCAGCAGTTATACTTCCTTCTTCGTCACAAGGTACAACATCAAATTCTAATCCTAATTCCTTCATTTGAACAAGTGGTCTCATAACTGCATTATGTTCGACACTTGTTACAAGAACGTGATCATTTGGCTTTAAAAATCCTTTGATGAAGTAATTTAATGAGTAAGTTACACTAGGTGTAAAAACTACATTTTTTGAATCAGGAGCGTTAAATAAATCTTTTAACATTTCTCTTGTATCTAAAACAGCGCTACCTGCCTCATAAGCACCTTCATAACTTCCTCTATTTATATTAAAAGCACCATTTTCTATAAATTCTCCCATAGCTCGTCCTACATTTGGCGCCTTTGGGAAAGATGTACTTGAATTATCAAAATATATATCTTTCATTTTTTAACTCCTTTTTATTTACTGTTTCGTTTATATTTTTAAATATTTTTTTCTCTACGATCCTTTTGTTTTTTAGAACCTTTAAAGATTTTCTATAAAAATAATGTTCTATTGGAACTATCAACCAATTTAAAAGTGTTCTCATAATTACAGATTAGGCAACTTTTCTTTTTAAAAATAATATTA
>OLSO01000920.1_pt1 | contig 25844 bp, 19 predicted proteins | sample 1672441 | NCBI WGS metagenome assembly OLSO01 (sample SAMEA3136686, study PRJEB25190) | human gut metagenome | biome: human gut; feature: human-associated habitat; material: faeces | place: Austria | collected 2013 | reverse complement strand
TTTCTAGGCAATTTCCAATCTAACGGGTGTTGCACTTTCATTTAGACAACGGGACCACACCCAGAAGCAGGCCACAATCATAAAGTAAACGGTGGAGTCAATCGTGAAATTGAATCTGCTCGAATAGAACGGCGTTGCCTCATGACGCAGATTGAGCACCGTGGCTCCGGCGATGATGTACATGGCGGCGTCGATAAGCATGAGGGCGAGATTGACGAAGAATCGCCAGTACAGCACGTGGCTGAGATGCTTTTGGCGGATATCACTGAGCTGAGCGGTGGTTCGGTCACCGCTATTGGCCTGTCTGCTGCGTGTAGACGGCTGACCGTTACTGCTCAGAGATGACATCTCAAACACCAATTCTTCCTTTTCAACCGTATACCTCAGGTCTCGCGGCTCTCACTTCTCTGGATTCCCCTGTGTACGGGTGTATACGGGGTTACCCCTTCAACATGGTACAGACATCACACCCCTAACCGCTAGGGGGGGGGTGTGTTGGAAAACCAACATAGCGAACGTGATCGGATAGTAACTACGTTCATTTTGACGTCTCGAATAACGGGACTAATTTGCTCTGCAACCGGGCGGCCAGTCATCTCGGCATTGCATCTCGACGGACTACCCCTGGGTGTAGCGTGTTGGGGTTGCTTTGAGAGACTGCCTGATGCGTTGTTGCGGTCGATCAGCGAGAGTGGAGTATGCACGTGAGTGGAATGAACGGAGCTCAGGGAATCAAAAATCGTCGCGGCGAACTGCAGCGGGTGCTGAGCCGCGAGGAATCATATGTAGACGGCAAACTCAGCCGGGCGGCGTTCATCTCCATCGCGATATTGACCTTTATTACCTTCGTGGGCAACTTCACGCAGCTGCAGCTGAGTTCCGCGCTGCCGATTATCGTTTCCGAATTCCACATCTCCGTAACCACCGGGCAGTGGCTCACCTCCGTGTTCCAGCTGGTCATGGGCGTCATGGTGCCGCTGACCGCGTTCCTGACCCGTCGTTTCTCCACCCGCCAGATTGTAATCTGCTCGATGGCGGTGTTCACGGTCGGCTCCCTGCTGGCATGGTTGGGGCCAAACTTCGTATGGGTGCTGGTCGGGCGCGTGCTCGAAGCTGCCGGCACGGGCGTGATGTGGCCGGTGCTGCAGATCACGGTGTTTTCCATCTACCCGCTGTCCCGACGCGGCTTTGCTATGGGCACCGTGGGCATGGCCATGAGCGTGGCTCCGGCAATCGGCCCCACCTTGGGCGGCTGGCAGACCGATGCCAACGGCTGGCGTTCAATCTTCCTGACCATGACTATCATTGGCGTGGTCTCGCTGCTGGCGGCCATGTTCGGACTGCATAATTTCGGTTCGCATGACCCGTCTGCCCGCGCGGACTTTTTCTCGGTGAGCCTGTCGGTGATTGGCTTTGGCGGGCTGATGTTCGGCTTCACCAATTCGGAGACCTACGGGTTCGCCGCGCCGGTAACGTGGGGACCTATGGTTGTGGGTCTGGTCGGCATCGTATGGTTCGTGCTGCGTAACCTGCGCGCCGGCAAGCGCTATCGTGAGGCCGTAGCCGAGGACAAGTCGGCACTCCCCCAGCCGCCGCTGCTGGACTTGGAAGTGCTGAAGAACCGTTCGTTCACCGTCGGCACCATTACCGCGTCGCTGGCATTTTTCGCCTTCAGTTCGATTCTGGTCATTATGCCGCTCTACATCCAGACCGACCGTGGGTATTCTGCCACGATGAGTGGTCTGATCATGTTGCCGGGCGCTATCGGCCAGTGCGTCTCCCAGTTCTTCGGCGGCCGTGCGATGGATCGATTCGGCGCACGACCCGTGGCTTTGTTCGGTTCGATTGTGTTGACCCTTGGCACCTTGGGCATGTCGCTGGTGGCGATGGATACGTGGATCTGGTGGGTGTCAATCTGCCAGTTCATCCGTCAGATCGGCATGGGTTTCCTGCTGATGCCGATTACCACGTGGTCCCTGAATTGCCTGAACGGGCCGAGCGAAGTGTCCGCCGGATCATCGGTGACGAATACCGCGCGTCAGATTGCGGGCGCTGTGGGCGCACCCGTGTTGGTGATTCTGATGGAAACGTTTGCCGCTTTGCATAAGCAGGGCGGCGCCTCCGCCGTCGCCGCTTCGATTTTCGGCATTCAATGGGCGCTGCGCATCTCCGCAATGATCTGCCTGGCAATGGTGTTGATGGTGTTCTTCGGCGTCAAGGGCGACGGTGCCGGTCGTACGCGAGACATTATTTCCTTGCGTGCGCTGCGCGAACGGCGTGCGCGGCGTATGGCTGCGAACTGACGGCAGATCCAACCATTCTCAACATAATAAGAAACCCCGGTTTCCAACACCGGGGCTTCTTATTATGTTGTGCTATCGCAGGATTTCAGCTGGAGTCTATTACGCCCTGCCCATTAGCGTCAGGACAATCAGCAGCACGTTCAACGCCACAATCAGCGCCACGACGATCATGAAGATCACGTGCTTGACGGTTCCATCAGCCCACTTGCCCATGAGTTCCTTGTCATGCGTGTATCGCATCAGCGGAATCACGGCGAACGGGATGCCGATGGAAAGCACCACCTGGCCGATGACCAGCGCCTGAGTCGGGTCCTTGGCGAACCACAGCACAATCAGTGCCGGCACCAGCGTGACCACGCGGCAGGCCCACATCGGGGCGTTAACGTGCAGCAGACCGTGCATGATTTCCGAGCCGGCGTACGTGCCAACCGATGTGGAACTCAGCGACGAAGCCAGCAGGCCGATGGAAAAGATCGTGCCGATCACCGGGCCAAGCACCTGCGTGATCGCCCGCTGTGCGCCGTCGATGGAGTCCGTGCCAGACATGCCATGCAGCGAGTTGGCGGCGAGCACCAGCATCGCCAGATTCACGGTGCCGGCCAGCAACAGCGCCCAGGCCACATCGATTTTCGAGCCTCTCAGCTGCGTTTTGATCGACGGCTTTTCGCCGCCTGCGTAATGGTCGTTCACCAGCGTGGAGTGCAGGTAGATGGCGTGCGGCATCACGGTGGCGCCCAGAATCGAGGCGGCCATCAACACCGAGTCGACGCCTTGGAAGCGTGGAATCATGCCCTTGACCACTTCGCCGGGGTTCGGCGGGGCTACGAACAGACCCGCGATGAAGCCGAATGTGATAATCAGCAGCATCACGATGATGATGCGCTCGAACGTGGTTTGCGTCTTGCCACCTTGGAACCACAGCATCACCGTGGAGATTGTGCCAATCACCAAACCGCCGATGAACAGCGGCAATCCGAACAGCAGGTTCAGGGCGATGGCACCGCCGATCACCTCGGCCAGATCGGTGGCGATGGCGATGACTTCAGCCTGCATAAAGAACATGAATCGGCCGGCGTCGCTCATACGCTCACCCAGCAGTTCCGGCAAGGATTTGTTGGTCACGATGCCGAGTTTGGCGGACTGATACTGGATAAGCACGCTCATGGCATTGGCGAGCACCAGCACCCACACCAACAGGTAGCCGTATCGTGCGCCGGAGGTGATGTTGGCCGCCACATTACCAGGATCGACGTAGGCCACGGCCGCCACGAACGCGGGGCCGAGGATGCTGGCCAGCGCATGGTCATGCGGCTTTTTCTTGCCGTTTGCCACGGTTCCAGCTCCGGCTCCGACTCCGGCAAGCTGGCGTTCCTTCTCGATTTCCGGTGTTTCCTGTTCGATGTCTGCCACGGCGTTCGTCATAGTGGTTGCTGCAGTGGCATCTGCTGCGGTGTGTGTTACTGCCATATCGTTTGTACCAGTTCCCTTCATACCGCGCACAGTTATAGCGCAGGCCTGTTTCCCGAGTCAACAGACGGACAATCTGCGGACGATTGATGGATGACCGGCGGACTGGCAGCTGGCATTTCCCGCCATCTCGCTCATGAAATGTGACAAACCGCCGAAAACTCGCTCATGAAATGAGGAAATTACTAGAAAACTCGCTCATGAAATGTGCCAGACGGTAGAAAACTCGCTCATGAAAGTGTAAAATCATTGATATAGCAGTAATTCGGAAAGGGGCTCCTCATGTATCTCAAACGCAAAGCCGATGCCTATCTCAATGCATGGAAATCCGACCCGAATCGCTCCCCGCTAATCATCAAGGGCCCTCGTCAAGTAGGCAAGACAGAGACTATCGATTACTTTGCCGCACACAACTACCGTTCGGTAGTGGAAATCAACTTCGTTGAGGAACCGAAATATCGTGCAATCACTGCGGACAGTTATGGCGCGGATACCATCGTCCGCAATATTTCCCTGATCGACCCAGCTAAAAAGTTCATTCCGGGCGATACGCTCATCTTTTTCGACGAAATCCAGGCCCATCCTGATATCGCCACTGCACTGAAGTTCTTTAAAATCGACGGCAAATATGATGTGATTTGCAGCGGTTCAATGCTGGGCATCAGCTATAAGCAAATCGAAAGCAATAGCGTGGGATATAAGACCGACTACGAAATGCGATCGTTGGACTTCGAGGAATTTCTGTGGGCTCGCGGATACGATGAGGCCGTCATCGAAAGCATGTTCACCCACCTGTGTGACGCTACGCCATTCTCTGAAGTGGAAATGAACGTCTTCTCCACGGCATTTATGGATTACTGCGTGCTTGGCGGCATGCCTGCGGTTGTCGCCTCCCATATACGCACTGGCACGTTCGAGGGAACACTGCAATTGCAGCGCCAGCTTATTTTGGACTACCAGGAGGATATCCGCAAATACGCGCAAGGACTCGATCAGGCACGAATTCTCAACGTGTTCAACCATATTCCCGTGCAACTCGCCAAGGAAAACAAGAAGTTCCAAATCAGCAAAGTCGCCAGCGGAGCGCGTTTCAAAGACTATCGAGGATGCGTGGAATGGCTTGAGACCTCGGGAATGGTGAATATCTGCCGATGTATGTCCTATCCTGAACTGCCGTTGAAAGGCAATTATGACGAAAACAAGTTCAAGATATATTTCGGCGATACCGGTCTGTTCGTAGCGATGCTTGACGACGAGGCCAGTGATGATCTGCGGGCCAATCGTAATCTTGGTGTCTATAAGGGGGCTATGTACGAGAGCATCGTCTCTGAAGCGCTACGGAAATCCGGCTATGACCTGTACTACTACAAAAAAGAGGATTCCACACTGGAACAGGATTTCTTCGTCCGCACGCGCGAATGGCTGGTGCCGGTGGAGGTGAAATCGAAAAAAGGCACCGCCAAATCCATGCGGACGCTAATCGCTTCGGATTCTTATCCGGAAATTCAGTTCGGCGTGAAACTATCCGCCGGCAATATCGGTAGTAGCGAACACGTGTTCACCGCACCATACTTCACCACATTTTTGCTCCGACGGCTCCTGCGCGCTTATGACGAGGGGCAGGCACCTATGCTCAACAATCCTGAGCGGTAGCCCCTATTCGTCTGCGGGCACGGCCTGGCCCGGGCAGGTGTGGAGGACGGCGAGCATGGCGTCCTTTTCTTGGGAGGTGACGGTGAGCTGGTACTTGTCTTTGACGCCAATCTGGCGGGCCACGTAGTCGCAACGGTAGTCGGCGTTGGTGGGTAGCCAGTAGGCGGCGGAAGCCGAACCCTTCTCCTGATTGGCCGGGCCGTCGACGGCCAGCAGGTTGTAGGGGTCATTGCCGAATTCATGGCGTTTGGCAGTGGACCAGTCGTGCGCACCGGATTGCCAAGCGTTTTCAAGGGCCACCACATGGTCGATCTGCACTTTGGCGCTGGTGGCGCGGCCACGTACGAAATGGATGATCTGAGCGGTGTACGGATCGGCCAGTGTGCCGGACTCGACCACACAGGAACCGGCGTATTTGTAGGTGATGTCCGTGAGATCACGGGCGAGCACGTCGTCGCGTACGTCGCAGCCATTGCCGTCGACGTCGGTGGTGCGGAAACCGAAGGAATCGCGGTCGTAGCCGGAGGAGCTTTGGTTGTCATCTACGGCGAGCGCGTTCAAAGTGTCGGCGGCTGAACCGGTGGCAGTGTAGCCACCTGTGATTTTGGCCGCGTCGGAGCTGACCTGCGGCAGTAGCAGGCCGATGGTCACGCCGATTGCTGCGGCGAGAACGATGAGAATCAGCACGCGCTCCAGCGGACCAGAAGCGTTGAAACGACGGCGGAAGTGGGCGTTACGACGTGCCATCAATCACGCATAGGTGAAGGTGAGGGGGTCGTGGCCGGCGCAGGTGGGGCCGTCGAGGGCGTCGATGGCAGCGTGTTCATCGGCGGTCAGGGCGAAGCCGAACAGGTTGAGATTCTCCTTCTGGCGGTCAGCATGCACGGACTTGGGGATGATGATCGTGCCGTTTTCGATGTGCCAACGCAGAATCACCTGGGCCGGGCTGACCTCATGGGCGGCGGCGATCTTCTCGATGGTGCCGTCGCCGGCGTTGAGGTCGGCGCCACGCGCCATCGGCGAGTAGGCCTCCACGGCGATGCCGTGCTCCTTGCAGAACGCCACCACTTCGCGCTGCTGCCACGTGGGGTGCAGCTCAATCTGATTGACGGCCGGCCATGCGCCGGTCTCCTCGTGCAGACGCTTCAGATCGGCGGGCATGAAGTTGCATACGCCGAGCGTGCGTGCCATGCCTTCGTCGCGCAGCTTGACGAACGCCTTCCAGGTGTCGGTGCTGCGCCAGTCGAACGGCGTGGGCCAATGGATCATGTACATGTCCACGTAATCGAGCTGGAGGAGTTTCAGCGAGTTGTCGAATGCCTTGAGCGCGGAGTCGTAGCCCTGCTCGGAGTCGCGCAGCTTGGTGGTGACCCACAGGGTCTCGCGCTTGGCGCCGGTGTTGTATCCGGAAGCGGCGAGCGCACGACCCACGCCGGCCTCGTTGTTGTAGCCGGCCGCACCATCGATATGGCGGTAGCCGGCTTCCAACGCGGATTCGACGACGGGGACCACACCCTCATCGTCGATACGTAGCACGCCGAGACCGACTTGCGGAATGGAATGACCGTCTTTCAAGGCGATGTCCGGCACGTTGGCGGGGTTGATGTGTCCGTTGGTCATGATGTGCGATGCTCCTTTATTGCTGCGACTACACGCCACTGTACACGGTTATGTGGGTGATGTGCGGCCGGTGTGCAGGGAGCGTGCGGGTAAACGGCATGATTATGACCGGCCTTCCATGTGGGAAAGCCGGTCATAATCATGACAACATCACGCTCTACTCCTGCGACCGGGGCCTCGTCCCATTGTTCCCGGACGCGAATTTGCCTCCAACCACAATGATGCCCAGCGCCATTGCGGAGCCCCTCTTCCCCTCCTCTGGGCACAAATTTGTCCCGGTGAAAACGTCAATCGATTGACGTTTCTACCGGGACAGAAATCGTTGTCCCGGTACGCAATTTCGGCCCATTTTTGAGAACCGGGACAAACCAATTTTCAAAGTCCACATACCCCGACAAGCAGAATCGGCGGAATACCGTCAATCCCGAGATCGACATGTTGTCCCGGTTCGCACATAAAACGATTGACGCTCGTATCGGGGCAACGAGAATTGTCCCGGTACGCGAAAAACGCCCGTTTTTTCAAACCGGGACAATGATTTCTGTCCCGGTATTAACATCAATCGATTGATGCGCGAACCGGGACAGAATCGCATCGCTACGCCGAGACAGCCGCATCTGGCAGACGACAGCCGACAGCCAGCAACTGGCAACCGCATCATAATGCCGAGTCAGTCCTTATCAGGAGCGCTTACGACGCAAAGCAAACGAGACCCCGCCGGCTGCACCGAGAACGACGACCGCAAGACCCACGGCAGTCACCGCGCTACCGGTCTTGCTCAGCACGCCAGTAGCCTTGTTGCCATTCGCACCGTTGGTCTTATCGCCATCGCCATCGTTGTCGCCGATATTGTTCACGGCCTCGGCGACCATGCGAATCTCATCGGCCTGGCCTTGCGGGCTGATGTCGTATTTCTTGAGGTTATCGGCGGTTACTTTACTGGGTACTGTGTTGGAATCGTCGTCGCCATCATCCAAGGTGTATGCCCACGACGTTTCCGCCATGGAACACCGGCAACAACGTGCTCGCGTGGCATGGCGTGTACTGGCGACAGTCACCACGGCGACCCCGCCATGGAACGTGGCACAACCATGCGGGGGACGCTCTATGTGCATTCAGTCATGCTGCCGATGCTCTTTAACTTGCATATCCACGGGGGCGGCACGAGGCAATTCGGCCGCCTTTACCCGTACATCCATGGGGCGGCGAAAATCCCATGGGGCGGTAACTTGCCCATGGGGCGGTCGGTAAAATTTTACCTTCCGCAGAATAAAGCCATTTTCAGCCACCGCCCCATGAGGAATTCACCGCCCCATGGGCCAATCACCACCCCATGAAACAGCTCATTCGCACAGCAACACTATTTGCCGAGCAACACCCGCTTGGCGAGTTCGGGACCGTATTCCGCCAATGCGGAATCTTCCGACGCGATGCTGGCGTGGCCACCATTATGCTCACCATTGTCACCAACACCAACACCAACACCAACACCAACACCATCGTCGTTACCACCACCATCGCCAGCCGTCGCAAGATTCTCAGTGAGCTTGGCGACCAGACGCGCATGGGCCTTTTCGTCGATCTTCACGAAAATCGCGAACACAATCAGGCCAAGCACAATGCACACCAGCGGAATCATGAAGGCGAAGGTCTTGAAGATGGTGATGTCCTTGGCCGTCATGTCGGCGGCGGTGGCGGAACCGATCATGCCGGCGGCCACGGCCACGAAGCCGACGAAGCCGTTGGAGAATGCGCCGGCGATCTTGTCGAGCATCGGACGCACGGACAGCGTCACGGCTTCGTTGCGTTTGCCTGTTTTCAGCTGGCCGTATTCAATGGAGTCCTCAAGGCACACGATCACGGTCATCTGAATCTGGGTCTGCGGCAGGTAGAACAGCACTAGTGCCACCAGCAGCAGCGGTATATTCGTGGAGGCGACAATCAGCAGCAGGTAGGCCACGACCATCACGGACATGCCGATGAGGAACAGATAACGGCGGGGCACCCACCTAGTGATGACCGGGAACAGTACCGACATAATCAGACCGCACGCAATAGGGATGACGCCGGTGACCGGGAAAAGGTCCATGCGACCAATCACGTATTTGAACAGGTAGACCATCACGCCACCGGTGGCCACGTTGGCGACGGCGTAGAACACATAAGACAAAGCGGTCCACATGAGCTGGTCGTTGTGAATCAGGGCGCGGAACGCTTCAATCGGGTTACCGTTCTCCTGGGCCTTGGTGCGCAGCGTGCTCTGTTTTTCCTTGACACCGAACACTACACTCAGAGCCGTGAGAGCGCCGAGCAGGGCCACGATGATGATGAACGCGGTCCAACCATTCTGGTTCTGCTGGCCGGCATCGAAGCTGAAGAAGGTGACGATGGGCATCACGGCGATAGTCAGACCGTTGTACCCGAGCGATCCGGTGAAGGTGCCGGCTGCGGTGTAGATGCCGCGCTGATGGGAGTCGGAAGAGATGGAGGGGATCATTCCCCAGTAGGAGATATCGCGCAGGGAGTAGAACACATCGAGCACCACGAACACCACCACGAACAGGACGATGAACAGCGTGGTGTTGACGTTGACCAAGCCGAACAGGCCAGTGTAGACCATGACGATCAGCACGGCGGACACCAGACCGCCGATGAGCTGCCAAGGGCGGAATCGCCCGAGTTTGGTGGTGGTGTTATCCACCAGGTTGCCCAGCAGCGGGTCCACGAAGATTTCCGCGATACGAATGATCACGATCAGCGAGGTGATGATGCCGATGAGCTTGCCCGCCACGGCCTTGTCCACTCCGGAGAACAGCGAGTTGGTCACATAGACCACGAAGTAGGTGCTTAGCGCGTTGTAGAACGCCGACTGGCCGAAGTTGCCGAGCGCGTAGGCCACAAGTCGCGCGGGAGCAATGGCCTCTTTCTCATCATGATGGGATTGCGTAGACGATTCAGTTGATGCCGTCATCAGATACATTCCTCCAGATTCCATGTACGCATATCAGCGATGTTGCGGCAATTCACACATCGCGCGTGCGATACACCGGTAAACCAAAAAATAATATACACCAGATCGTAGAGAAAACACACATAAAGTTGCTACTTAAGCACAGAAATTAACAAAAAGTCACTAAACGATTGAACGGCGTCTCTTATCGTGGGGGGGGGAGAGATGCACGAACTCGGAGCGGAGTGAACGGCTACCTCCGATGACACATGGGGCCACTCAAACGAGTGACAATTACGAGTTACGACGGGAGATGACAATGTTCCGCAAGGCTCCCCTCAGTCACCTTCGGTGACAGCTCCCCCTCAGGGAGGGGAGCCAGATTAGCGTCAGCGTGTGGAGGCGCGGGCGATGACTTGGGATTCGGTGGTGAGCAGTTCGGGTTTGGTGATGCTGCCGTCGATGCGTCCGAGGATGCGATTCACTGCCGTGGGAGCTGTCCAGTCAAGGCGGGAATCCATGGTGGTCAGCGGAATCTGCAGGTAGGGGGCTTCCTCGTTGTTGTCGAAGCCGATGACCTGCACCTGCGCGGGCACCTCATAACCAGCGGTGCGCAGAGCGGTCAATGCGCCGATGGCCAACTGATCGTTCAGTGCGATCACACCGTCGAATGGCACGCCGGAATCAATCAGTCGCTGAGTCACGCGAGCGCCAGCGCCGATGGTCCAATCCTGATCGGTGTTGCCAATCAGATGAGGATCCAGCTCAAGCCCACGGCGGCGTGTTTCTTCAATGACACCACGCAAACGCAGTTGTGCGTTGCCTTCCACAGCCTGCAACAAAGCGGCCGCGTTATAGTCGTCTCGTGCGCCCACTACAGCGAGGCGAGAAGAACCTCGATCGTATAGGTAGCCTGCCGCTGTTGCTGCGGCGGCAACATCGTCCGGAGTCACGTGGTCGGCAACACCCCATGTGGTTCGGGCACCGACAATAACCAGCGGGAAATCGACCTTCAGGTCTTCGGGCGAAATATCCTCCACCTCGCTCATGGAGAGAATCATGCCGTCTGACACGGTGGAGTTGAAGTTCTTGAGCAGGTCACGCGCTCCTTTGGCCGAGCCCTCTGCATACGTGGTGACGTATACGGAGTAGTCGCGCTGACGGGCGGCCTCGATGGTGCGGTTGGCCAACTCGGCCAGATATGGCGGAATCAGCGAAGGCACGGCAAGGGTGATGAAACCGGTGTGATCGCGGTTGAGGTTGCGGGCGGCCACGTTGACTCGGTAGCCGAGGTCCTTAATGACTGTTTCAACCTTTGCACGGGTTTCATCGGTCATACGCCCGGAGCCATTGATCACGTTCGACGCAGTTTTGAGCGATACACCGGCGGCCTGAGCGACATCGCGTAGCGTCACTCGACGCTTGGCTGTTTTCTCGTCGCTCATGCCACACTCCTCTATCCGGACAACATTGCCATTCTAGCGCGGTTTAGCAGGACGTTTTAGCGATAAGAATGGCGTTGCGGTTCAGCGTATATCCAACGGCGTCAGTCTCGCAACGGTGGGCGATGATGGGATCACCTTCCACACCGTTGACGGCAACGGGCTGCTTCGAACGGTTCAGATAGAAATCGAAGCGGATGGTACCGTCTGAGGATTGGCGGATGGTGTGCAGGATGCGGGGGTCATGAGTCGTGGCTGCTGCGGTCGTAGTTGCGGCGTTGATCTCTCCCCCACCCGGCCTTTGGTCGGGAGCCCTTTCGTCGGAGGGGGCTGTTGTGTTGAGTTCCTTGAGCAAGTGGGTGATGTCGTGGCGGCCAAGATCGCAGCCCACGTAGATGGCGGCGCCTTGGCCGTGGGGGTGACTGGTGATGGCGGGGACGCCGTCGAGCTCCCAGTCAGCAGCGGCTGTACCCACGTACGTGGCAAGCACGCGAGTGTCTGGAGCGACCGAGGTCACGTCATTCTGCCACAGACGTGTCGTGAGTCCATTCGACAAACCGATTTCGGCCGGTTCGTCTTCGGCTTCTTCTCCGAGGATGTTGAATTCTTCGGAGCGGATGCCGAGCATGTCGCGCAGAAGTCCGTTGCCGGCGCCGGGGTATCCGCCGAGACCGATGTGGAAGTGTTCGTCGATCAGGCCGGTGGCATAGCCGACGATGACCGTACCGCCGTTTTCGGCGAAGTCCGCGATGCGACGGGTATCCTCGTCGGACAGGGCGATCACGGTGGGCAGCACGATAGTCTGGTAGCCGCTCCAATCGTAGGCGAGCGGGACCACGTCCGCGCGCGCTCCGGCATCGAGATATCCGCGATACCAGTCGCGTACGTCATGCCAGTGATTGAGTTTCATGCTGGGCAGGGTCTCGGAGCGAGTGGCCCATTCGGATTCCGCACTAAACAGAATCGCCGTGTCCGCGCGCTTCAGTTCCGTGTCTTGCACACCCGCGTCGGACAGCGTCTTCAGCGCGGCGCCGAGTTCGCACACTCCTCGAAACAGTTTCGTATCGGAGCCCGCGTGGGGCACCATCGCGGAGTGGAACGCCTCGGCACCCGATGCGGATTGTCTCCATTGGAAGAAGTTGATGGCGTCGGCACCCATGGCCACGTGGGCCAAGGAGTCGCGCATGAGCTCGCCGGCGCGCTTGCGCGTGTTAAGCGGCTTCCATTGGACGGCGGAGGTGGAGTGCTCCATCACGTACCACGGCTTGCCGAGCGCGAGCGAGTCCATGAGCGCGTCCGAGCAGGCGAGTTCGTCCAGATGGGATTCGCCCTCATGGAAGTAGTGATCGTTGGACACGAAGTCCACTTCGTTTGCCCATTGCGCGTAGTCCATGGTGCATTGGTCGGTGGAGACCATGAAGTTCGTGGTGAACGGCTTGCCGGGGCAGATTTCTTCGATGGCGTCGCGTTCGGCCTTGTAGAAGTCGAGCAGCATGTCGTTGCCGAACCGCTCGTAATCCAACTGCTGGGGCGGGTTGACCATGCTGTCGCCGCCCATGTGGCGAGGCAGCAACACCTCGTCGAAGCTGTTCACGTGCTGGGACCAGAAGGCCGTGCCCCACGCTTCGTTCAACGCGTCGACGGTCCCGTATTTGGCCTCGCACCACGTGCGGAACGCGGCCAAGGCGTTGTCGGAGTAGTCGTAGCGGTTGTTCCAGCCGTATTCGTTGCCCATGTGCCAGGCCGTCACGTATGGATTGTCCTTGTAGTGTTCGGCAAGTTTGCGGCACAGGCGCAGCGCGTATTCCTTGAGCACCGGGCTTGTGGGCTGCCACGACTGGCGTGAGCCCGCATTGACCACATGGCCGTACCGATCGATTGGCAGCACCTCAGGATGACGCTCGTACAGCCACAACGGGGCCGTGGCAGTGGCCGATGCCAGGTCCACGGCGATGCTCGCCGCGCCGAGCTTGTCGATCACGTGGTCAAGCCACTCGAACGTGAACTCGCCCTCGCGCGGTTCGATCTTGTCCCAGCTGAAGATGGCGAGGGCCACGGTGTTGACGCCGGCTTGGACCATCAGGCGAATGTCCTCGTCCAGTGTCTCCTCGGGCCACTGGTCCGGATTGTAGTCGCCGCCGAACGCGATGCCACGACCGGATTCAGTCAGCAGGGACGGCCACCTGAACGTTCTACGAGTAGTCATATCAATCAAGTCCTTTATTGTACCGGCTCATGGCCGATGCTATGTTGCTGGCGGCGGCCGTTGCTGCGATGACCTTCTTGGTGTTGCGCATGTTATCTCCTCCTGAGCCGTTGGGATTGGTCGTGGCTTCGGGACTTTGGACTTACCTTGGGCCTGGGTTCCTCGCCTGCGATATGCTCCGCTGACGGTCTTTTTTGGGGTGTTTTCTTTGGTACACCCGTGTACCAATATCTATGATGATACACCCGTGTACCAATTTGTCAAAATCAAGCGACACGCCTGATTTCCCGCCAAAACTCGCCACCTCGGGCACACAGAAGAATCTTCAGCCTCCGACATCCACAATTCCGAGAGCGTTCACATTCGTGGATGTCCAGCGCCAGACGGAGCCAGTTCGGCTAGTATGAATAGGCACCACCATAGCTGTATTGAGAGGAAGAGCACATGGCGGGACTGTTTCGGACTGCTTCCAAGCAGCCCAATCCTTTAGGAACAGCCATACGCACCCGCGGATCAGGAAAATATACATTCGGACTGGCTTTGAGTGCGGGTCTTGCCGGATTACTGTACGGCTACGACACCGTCTCCATCTCCGGTGCCATCGAATTCCTGCGCGCCAGATACGGGCTCAGTACTCTCATGGAGGGCCTCGTCGTTTCCTCCATCATGCTCGGTGCCGTCATCGGAGCGGCCACCGCCGGATTCCTTTCCGACCGATTCGGCAGGAAACGTATCCTTATTATCGGCGGCGCGTTCTTCCTCGTTGCGGCTGTATGGAGTGCGCTGACGATAGGTCCCATAGCGCTTATCGTGGCGCGCGTGGCCGGCGGCTACGGCATCGGCCTGACCGCCGCGCTGGCCGTCACATACATCACCGAATCGGCTCCGGCCAACATCCGTGGTCTGCTCGCCTTCTCTTATCAGCTGCTTGCGGTTTGCGGTATCTTCCTGACCAACGTCATCAACTACATCATCGCCTCCCACGGATCAAACGACTGGGATATCGCCACTGGATGGCGCTGGATGCTGGGATTAGGCGCGATTCCGGCCGCCACCTTCCTGCTGGCTATGCGGAGGGCACCGGAAAGCCCACGATTCCTCATTCAGATAGGCAGAACCGATGAAGGTTTCGCGGTGCTCGAGCACATCCTCGGCACCGAACGCGCACGCCTGCGCACCGATGACATCCAAGCCTCGGTCAAACTGGAAACCGAGATGTCGCACGAATTCCATGATTTGTTCCGTCCAGGCCTGCGACGGGCACTCGTCATCGGCATCTTTCTCGCCGTGTTCAACCAGTTCATCGGCATGAACGCCATTTCCTACTATGGGCCGGTGATGTTCTCGGATCTCGGGTTCGCCGGGGACACTCAGTTCCTCGCGGCCGCCAGCGTAGGCGGCATGGAGCTGGTGGCCACCGTGGTAGGCATGTACCTGATCGACACGTTCGGCCGTAAACGTCTTATGGAAATAGGCACCGGCATGATGTGCGTGTTCGCGCTATGCATTTCGGGCTCGTATTTCATGGGCAATTCGCTGCTGACGCTTATATTCGTCATGGCGTTCACCATATCGTTCGCCTTTTCGATGGGACCGATTCCCTGGATTGTGATTCCCGAGCTCTTCCCCACGTATCTGCGCGGTCGCGCCACCGGATTGTGTGTGATGTGTCTGCTGTTCGCCAACTGGATCATCGCACAATTCACGCCGATGATGATCGATGGATTGGGCGGCGGCATATCGTTCGCGATTTTCGCGGTTCTGGATCTGATTTGCCTGTTCGGCATCGTGGCGTTGGTGCCGGAGACAATGGGACGCACGCTGGAGGAAATCGAGCATCTATGGCAGCCGAAAACCGATTTGGCCTACGCAAAATACGCGCTGAGCACGGCTGATGCGAATATCCGCCACGCGGAAGCCACGCTGCGTCGTATTGAAAACGAACGTCAGCAGGCATTGGGCATTATGGATGCGGCTGAGCGGGCTCGCGCTGCGGCACAGCAGAAGATTTTCGCCATAGAGACCGCCAAAAGGGTCGAGGCAGAACGGCTGGAGGCGCAGCGCGCTGCCGAGGAAGCCGCCAAGGCAGCGGCGAATATGGCTGCAGAAGAAGACACGGCAGCGACCGTCTCGGAAGTTACGACGGATGAGAACGTGCCGTCGCTTATGCGGCGTACGAGGGGCGCTGTTCTGGTTGGTAAGTCATCCAGTAGACGGCACGACGGTGAGTATACGGACGGCTCTGCGAACGGCCCTGCGGATGGCTCTGTGGATGGCTCCGTGACTGACTCTGCGGATGGTGCGATGCTGGACGGCGCGGCGGCCGAGGCAGCGGCCAGCGCAGCAGTCGCGGCCTTGGCCGATTCACTGCCCGACGATCCATTCACGCTGGCGAATCGGCCGACTACGCGCAGTGGTGCGGATGATACAGATAGCGTTGATGCCGCAGATGCCGTTGATTCCGCGAATGACGCGAATCGAAACCGCAAGCAGACAAATGCCGTGCAGCCGGCACATATGGCCTCTATTGAGCACGCGCACAGTGCCGATACGCCTCGCGGAGTGTTGTTGCCCAGTGCCGACGAGGATTCCTACAGCGAGCATTCCTTCGCCGAGACGGATGACGACCGCGAGGCTCAGGCCATCGACGCGGCCCTCGACTCTCTGGATGCCCTTATCAGAAGCTGATATATAAGGAAATCCTGTATTGCAGAGTATTGCGGCCTGTGACTGTGCGACTTTACAGATTCAGCACCGCATCGGCAACGCGCATGGCGGATTCACGGTGAGAGACCAGCACCACAGCCACGTCTTGCCCCTTATCCGCATTCTGCTCGCTCTTGGACAGCTCATGAATGGAACGCAGAATGATGGCTTCATTCAAGGCATCCAGACGACTGGTCGGCTCGTCGAAGAGCACCAAGTCGGCATTGCGCAGGAATACACGGGCCAAGCCGATGCGCTGGCGTTCGCCTTCAGACAGTCGGTCGCCCAGCTCGCCCACCTGGGTGTCGAGCCCATCCGGCAGGGAATCGATCAGGTCGAGCACGGATGCCTTGGCGAGGGCTTCGCGGAGTCGGGCGTCAAGAACACCGGCCGCTCCCCCATTGCGAATCTCCGATTCAGGCAAGGCGATAAGCAGATTCTCTCGAATCGTGCCGTCGAACAGGTGGGTCTCCTGACTCATCATGGCCTGAATACGGCGGCGGGCATGCACATCGATTTGCGGTAGCGGCGTGCCGGACAGCGTCACTTGGCCGCGCTGCGGATCCCAATAGCGCATCAGCAGCTTCAGCATAGTGGACTTGCCCCGGCCGGACGGGCCTTGGATACCGAGGATGCCGTGCTGCGGCACATCGAGCGAGAAGTCGGCGAGAATCGCCTCGCTCCCCTCCCCCGGGTACGCGAAGGTGACGCGGTCAAGGCGCATGCCCTCATAATCCGAGTTCGCAGTGCCAGTTTCCACCACGGCCGGCGCTTCGTCCATCAGGCCGAACAGACGACGGGCGGAGGCGAAGGTCTGGGTGAGGTTCGCGGGCAGGGCGGCGAGCGCCAGCGTCGGCCCGAACGAGCTGGCGAGCAGCGCGAAGGCGGCGACCAGCGCCGGGATATCGTAGAGGTTCACGCCGGCAAGATTGATGGCGATGCCGGCAGCCGCCGAGGTAAGCAATGCAACCAGCAATCCGCCGACACCGGCGAACCGGCCGTTGACACGGCTGAGTTTGGCATGGTCACGCCATAGCGCGCGCGTGCGGTCTTCGATGGCCTGCGCACGATCTTCACCCCGACCGAATCGGATGATCTCGTCGAGACCGCGCATGTCGTCGAGCATCACGTTGTCGAGTTCGCCGGCCGCGCCACGGATGGCGGGGCCCAGATTGCGCACGCCGGTGGCGAAGAAGCGCGGCACAATGATGCCGATGATCAGATGGGAGACGATCAGCGCCAACGCCATCCAGGGGCTCAGCGTGGCCGCCACGATGGCGTAGACGATGGTGGTGGTCACGGCTATGGCCACGGGGCTGATGGTATGCGCGAAGAAGATTTCGAGCAGTTCCACGTCGGTGGTGAGCATGGCGATGAGGTCGCCCTTGCCCTTGCCGGCGAGCTTGGCCGGAGCGAGGCGGCGAAGGGCGGCGAAAGCCTTGGAGCGGAAGAGCGCGAGCAGGTGGAAGGCCACGTTGTGGTTCAGATATTGCTCAACGTAGCGCGTCAGGCCGCGCAACACCGCGCAAACAATCATGGCGGTGATTGCACCGGCCGCACTCATGCCCCACACGGGGTTGCCGGCGAGCGCGAATCCGGCGATGATGCCGAACACCGGTAGGAAGGTTGCGGCAAGGTGACCGATGGTGCCGGCCGTGGAAGCCGCGACCATAAGCCCGGCCAGTGGCTTGGCCTCCCCGAGTAGTCGCTTGATGACCTGGAACGTGCTCATCTCGGCCGGAGCTGCAGCCGGAGCTGCGCCCACAGCCGCCCCGCTCCCGCTGGCGGAAGCTGTCAGCGAAGCTGGCTGAGGGTGGTCAGCCCCAAAGTTCTCGATATCCGCCTGAGTAGTGAACAACTTGGCGTACACGCCGCCGGCCGCCACGAGTTCGGCATGCGTGCCGGTTTCCACCGACTTGCCGTGTTCGAGCACCACCACTTGGTCGGCGTGCTCGGCGTTGGCCATGCGATGGGTGATCATGATCACCGTCTTGCTGCGGGATTGCACCAGTTCGCGGATGGTCGCGAGAATCAGTTCCTCGGATTCCACATCCACACTGCTGGTGGCCTCGTCGAATACGAATACCGGCGAATCATGCAGAAGCGCACGGGCGATGGCGATACGCTGGCGCTGGCCACCGGACAGGTTGGCGGCGTCGGGCTCAATCGTCATGTCAAGGCCGTCCGGCTGCGAACGCACGAAGTCGGCGATACGGGCCTGTTCGAGCGCGTCCCAGAGACGGGAATCCACGGCGTCGGACGCGGCTTCACCGTTCTGGCCGTCATCGGGCAAAGCCATCAGAAGGTTCTCACGCAGAGTGCCGGCAAACAGATGGCTACTGGCACCGATCAGGGTGATGGTTCGGGCGAGCGTCTCTCCGGACAGGTCGGATACCTTGACGCCGTTCAGCGTAAGCGAGCCTTGGTATCCGGTCAGCGTACCGGCAAGCAGCGCGGCAGCCGTGGATTTGCCGGAACCGGAGATGCCGACGATGGCGGTGAGTTGACCGGGGTAGGCAGTGAAGGTGAGGTCGGTGAGCGCAGGTGCCGGCGCGGAATTCGTTTGTTGAACGGCGGCACCGGAATCGGCGCTGTCATAGGAATAGCCGACGTGGTCGAAGCTGACGGTGATTCCGCCATCGGCCTTGGTACCGGCCTTGGTACCGGCATCAGTCCCGGCATCGGTACCAGCGGTGGCCGGCAGCGTGGCAGTGCCGTGGGCGGGCTCGGGGGTGTCCAGCAGGGCGAAGATGCGCTTGGTGGAGGTCATGCCGTTCATCGCCACGTGGAAGTAGGAGCCGAGCTGGCGCATGGGGATGAAGAATTCAGCGGACAGCAGCACGATCAGCAACAGTCCGGCGAGGGTGAGCGGGAAGCCCGCACCGAACGGCATCAGGTATTGCAGGCCGTAGGCCAGGTAGGCGAACGCACCGGGCAGGTGGGCGGCGAGCATAATCGGAGACCAGCCGGCGGCGCTGGCTCCTGCGGCGGCCGCGGCGGTATGCGCATACTGCCATAGAGCCACACCAATGCCGGCCGCCGCACCGCCGTAGGCCACGATATCCATGGCGGTCAGCGAGCGCAGCTGGATCTGCAGCACGCGCATGGTCATGACGCGGAAGCCTTCGGCCTTCTTGTCCATTTCGGCGGCGGCACGGTCGTCGGCGTCGAAGTTCTTCAGGGTTTCGAGGCCTTGCAGGTTGTCGAGGAATGCGGCACCCATGTCGGTGTATCGGCCCCAGTATTTTTTGAAGGCGCGGGCGGCGGTCATGGATACGATGCCGGTGACAATAATAATGAGCGGCGCGCAGACGAGCATGGTCACGGCGGCCGGCATGTTGATCGGCGCAATCACGGCGAACAGGGTGATCGGCGCAAGAATCGCATAGAAGAGCTGCGGCAGGAACAGTTCGAAGAAGCTTTGAATCTGCTCGACGCCTTCGCCGGCGGACTGGACCACATCCGAGGTCTTGACGCGCGACCTGTAGGACGGGCCGAGGGCCACCATTTTGCGGTACAGCTTGGAACGCAAAGCGAGCTTGACCCGTTCGGCGGCTTCGGTGCCGAGGCGTGTGGCGTGTGTGGTGGCCAGGTAGCGAACCAGCATGCAGACGATCGCCAAGGCCACGTAAACCATGAGGTCGCCGGCCATCGGGGCGACGGTGGTGCCCGGAACGCCGAACAGATTGGCGGGGCACTCGGAGGCCGAGGCGGCGTTACAGGAGAAAGTGTGTGGGTCGGCTGCGGCGAGCAGTCCTTGCAGCAGCATGACCAGCGAAAGCATGAAGCCGATATTGGCAAGCAGCCCAACCCACATCAGAGCCACTTTGCCGGCTATGAGCTTGCCGAGACCTGGTGCCAATTGGAACAGTCGTTTGTCGAACATGGTTCGCTTCCCCTTGCCGTGTTGTTGCGGTGTTGGTTGCCGTGGTACTGCAGTAGGTCTCGTCATGCATCAGTCGCGGGTGCCACCAATCGCATACCTGCACATACCGATGGCGTGCACTGCGCAATCCTATTTACCTTAGGCGAAAGCGCACATACACGCCAGACCTTCAGCTGAGACGACTGTCACGCTGAGCTTCGTTCCCAAATAAGAAGCCACAGACTCCCCAATGCCGACGCCGCCGATGATGCTGGAGCTGATGACCGGACCCTGCAGGGCCGGGCTCAGCACGTACTTGTCCTGCAGGAAGTCGATGGCTCCCGAAATGGACACGGTCATAACCGTAGAGCAAACCGGTTAGACACGGCGTTGTATACAATCCACAAAACCAGACAGACAACTTCTCCATTGCCCACAACGCGCGCAACCTTACGCCAGCGTAATCTAACTCGTCAGAATGGCTCGGGTTGTCAACTTGCCATCATGTTTGTAAGGAATAAACGGCCGTATGCTTACCGAATACACCACGCCCGGCGAATCCATCGAGATCCGCGATGACCAAACTATCTATTCACTGCTCACCGAACGACTGGCCCGCACCGGCGCGGACACGGTAATCGCCGCCAAGAAAATCGGCCCCGGCCGCTGGCAGAACGTCACCACCGGCGAATTCCACGAGCGCGTGGTCTCGGCCGCCAAGGGCCTGATCGCGCTCGGCATCGCCAAGGGCGACGCGGTGACCATCTTTTCCTCCACCCGTCTAGAATGGGGCATTCTCGATTTCGCACTGGCCGCGGTGGGCGCGGTAAGCGTGCCGATCTATGACACCGACTCCGCCCCGCAGGCCCAGCGCATCATGAACGATTCGGTGGTCAAGCTGGCCTTTGCCGACAATCGCGAGCGCTTCGACCGGCTCGACTCGGTCAAGGACCACTGCCCTGCCTTGAAGCAGATTCTCATGATCGAGGGCAACGCGCTGGGCGCTTTGGAAGGCCTAGGCGTGACCGTTTCGGACGAGGAACTGAACGAGCGCGTGGCCACCGTGCGCACGGACGACCTGGCCACCATCGTCTACACCTCGGGCTCCACCGGCAACCCGAAGGGTGCCGAACTGACCCACAAGAACTTCGTGTCCATCACCATCTCCGCCTCGCAGGCGTTGCATGAAGTGGTTCTCGACGACCATCCGCGCCTGCTGCTCTTCCTGCCGCTGGCCCACTGCTTCGCGCGATTCATCCAGTACGCCTCCATCGCCTCCGATGACGGCGTGGTCGGCTATCTGCCGGACACCAAAACCCTGCTGCCGGACCTGCGTTCGTTTGAACCGACCTACCTGCTTGGCGTGCCACGCGTGTTCGAGAAGGTGTACAACGCCGCCTCGCATAAGGCCGGTGCCGGCTGGAAGGGCCGCCTGTTTGTCAAAGCCGCCGAGGCCGCGCGCGTCTGGAGCCGCAAGGAGCAGGCCGGCGAGCAGCACACATTTGCCGAAATCGCCGAGCGCGCCAAGTACGAAACGCTCGTCTACCGCACGGTGCGCGGCGCTCTGGGCCCGAAGATCAAGTACGTGGCCTGCGGCGGCGCACCGCTGTCGCTCGATCTAGCGCATTTCTACAACGGCATCGGTCTGCCGATGATTCAGGGTTACGGCATGACCGAAACCGCCGCCCCGTTCGCCGCCACGCGCGTGACCGACAATGTGATCGGCACCGTAGGCCAGCCCGCGCCCGGCTCCTCGATTCGCATTTCCGACGAAGGCGAACTGCAGGTCAAGGGCCCGAACGTGTTCCGCGGCTACCACAATCTGCCGGAGAAGACGGCCGAGGCGTTCACCGCCGACGGCTGGCTCAGGACCGGCGACTTGGCCGAGATCGATGATGAGGGCCACATCGTCATCACCGGCCGCATCAAGGACATTATTATTACTGCCGGCGGCAAGAACGTCTCCCCCATTCCGCTGGAGGAAGAGATCGCCAAGTGCCCGATCGTGGAGCACTGCGTGGTGGTGGGCGACCAGCGCCCGTTCATCGGCGCGTTGGTGACGCTCGATCCGGAGTCGCTGGCATTGTGGCTGCCCGCGCACGGCCTGTCCACGGAGACGCCGGTCGACCGGCTCGCCACGAACGCCGCGGTGCGCGAGGAGATTCAGCAGTACGTGGACAAGGCGAATGCGACGGTCTCGCGCGCCGAATCCGTACGCAAGTTCGCCGTGCTGGACACGCAGTTCACGCAGGAGAACAAGTGCCTGACGCCGTCGCTGAAGGTAGTGCGCCCGGCCGTCAACCGCGTGTTCGCCGATGTGATCGACAACGAGATCTACAACGGCAAGCGGTGAGACGCGCGGTTCGTAATCCGACACAAAAAAAGGGCCTTTTGAACCGCACCCCGATTGTTGGACTGGAGTAATCCAGATTCGATGATCGGAGGTGCGGTTTCTCATGTCCAGGGATCGCAGGCGTCATTATGACGATGATTCCATGCGGGTCGTCGCCGGGGTGCCGCCCGGCCCAGGTGGGTCATGCCCGGGTCAGTTTCTTGCTCCTGAGACGCAGCACGACATCGGCGGAGTTGGCGACGCGCTTGGAATGCGTCACCACGATCACGCATTTGCCGAGCTGATGGGCGGCGTGCTGCAGCAGATGAATCACCTCGTCGGTCATCTCCGGGTCGAGGCTGCCCGTCGGCTCGTCCGCGAGGATCGCGCGGCCCGGGGCGACCAGCGCGCGGCCGACCGCCACCCGTTGACGCTGGCCGCCCGACAGGTGCATGATGTTGCGCTTGGATTCCTCACGGCTCAAACCCAGTTCCTCGAGGATCTTCATATCGGCCTTGGCGCTGACCAGCCGCAGGTTCTCTTCGGGGGTGAGGTAGTCGATCAGGTTATGGTCCTGGAACACCAGGGACACGTGCTCCCGGCGGTGCTTCGCATAGCCCGATGCGGCGATGTCCTCCCCTTCGAAGCGGACCACTCCCCGGGAGGGGGCGTCCAGGCCGGCCAGCAGCGACAGCAGCGTGCTCTTGCCGGCGCCGGACGGGCCGGTGATCGCATACATCTTCCCGGATTCGAAATCCGCGCTGACATCCGAAAGAACACGGATCTTCGCCGCGCCGTAGGCGTAATCGACATGGTCCAGTTGCAGACAGTTAGACATGATTGGTGACTCCTAACGCATAGAGGAAAGAATGGATTTCGGGGATTTGGACAGCACGGCGGCGCATGACACGGCAAGAGCCACGGCGATGACCGCGCATCCGAGCAGCAGGATGAGCATCGTCTGCTCAGGCGGCAAGGCCTCCACGTGCAACGATTCCAACGGCGCGACGCCCGAATCGCGCAACAGTCGGGAAGACACGTATCCCGACAGCATGGCGCCGGTGCCCAGCGAACACAGGGCGGCGACCGCCGCCATGAGTCCGGTTTCGATGGCGAGTTGTGCGACGATCCGCATCTTGTCGATGCCGAGGGCCAGAAGCGTGCCTATCTCATGGATGCGTGAGCGAATCCAGAAGACCAGCGCCATCGCCAGCACCAGTACGTCCGCGAGGCAGACGGACAGCAGCACCATGCGCACCAGATTACGCACCGTCTGCACGGATTGCAGGACGCCGGAGAGCCGGGCCGAATCGTCGGTGACGTCGTACTTGCCGCCGGCCATGGTCTTGGCCCGTCCAATAGCCGCGGACAGGTCCTGCGGATTATCCGACAGGCATCGGATCATGTCGATCCGGTCGTTTCCGGTCAGAGCGGAAGCTACTCGCCTACCCGAATAGATGAGGTTCTCGGAAGTGTCCGAGGGCAGGGGGCTTTGGGCCTGCACGTTGCCGGAGAAGATCCCGGCCACACGCACCGTGGCGTTGCGCCCCTCCTGCCGGAGACGGAATGTCGAGCCGACCGATAGGCCGTTCTGCATCGCGAAGTCGCGGTGGACCAGCACATTGTCGCCGTCGCCCGAGATATGGCGGCCCTGCTCCAGGCGGTACAGGCCGCTCTGGAATTCCTCGGACAATGAGGAATCGGTGGTGCCCAGCACGCTGACCTGCATGGCCAGATCGGAGTCCAATCGGGGGCCCTGCCGGGGCATGACCGGGCGCGCGCCATCCACCTGCGCCAAGGTCTTCGTCGCATAGGCGGTCTTCGTCACACCGGGGATACGCGAGAACCGGCTCGCCTCCTCGGCGCTAATGGGATTCTCGCCGGCGCTGACGGTAAACCCTATGCCCATGCCCGCGCCGATGCCGTCGGACATGGTACGCAGGGCCGTCGAGACTCCGACCTGCGCCACCAGGCTCGTGAAGACCATCAGCATCAGCAGACCGATGATGCCGCTACGTACCGGCTTGCGTACGATCGCCAACGTGGCACGCTTCCACACATTCATGCTCATCATCGAATCTCCGACAGGTCTCGCGGCGATTTGCGCAGCATCGGCATGCACGCCACCGCGACGCACACCAGCATCACCGCCAACAATCCGAGCGCCACGTACAGCATGGCGGTCCCGTCGACCGACACCGTGAGCGAATCCAGGGTGCGCACCGACATGCTGGATTCAAGATCGCCGCCGACCTGCCCCATGCTGCTCAGCTCCTTCGCCGCGGAGGCGTTCACGGAATGGAGCGCCGTGGCGCCGAGCCATTGGGCCATTCCCTGCGCGCACAGCCAGCCGAGGGCGAGGGACGGCAGACCGATCAGCACCATCTCGGTGAGGTATTGGGCGACCAGGGAGGGCTTGCCGACGCCAAGGGACACCAGTATGCCCATCTCTTGACGGCGGTCGTTCATCCACAGCAGCAGCATGAGACTGAGCACGAGCACGGCCGAGACGGTCACGCCGATCAGGGCGCCGCGCATCATGGAGCGCACGCCGCGGGCGGCATGCAGCATGCTCGATGAATACTGGTCGTTGCGCGTGATCTGATAGTTGTTCCAATCCACCGGGAGTTTCTTCGCGGCATCCATGGTCTTCTCCACGTCAACGCCCTTGGACAGCACGAAGGTGGCGTCCTGGTATATTTCCTTGCCGTCCTTGTACTGGTACAGGTCGCGTGTGGTATCCAGATCGGTGTAGATGGTGTTGGCGGTGAGTTCCGCTCGGCTGGATACCTTTCTGGCGCTGTCGCCCTTGAATATGCCCACGATGGTGGTCTTGACGGTCGCCGTCGAATGTGATTCGTTGTCGGCGTCATAGGCGTTGGCCTTGAGCGTGAGCGTGTCTCCGACTTTGAGCCCGTTGGCTTTGGCGAGATCCTCATGGATCATCGACGTGTACTTGTCGGAGGCCTTCAGATGTCGTCCTTCGGCCATGCCGAGCGTGCGCGACGTGAACACGTTGAGTTTCGACGAATCATTCGTGCCTATGACGTTGGCGGCGTTGCCAAACTGCTGCTCCTGGGTCGCATCGTAATCATCGCCGCCGGGGACCTTCGCCACATTCGCCCCCACGAGATCGGCGGTGGCGTTCTGACGGACCATATACGAATCGACCCCGGGCAGTTGGGCGATCCTGCGCACGTCGGCGGGACGCACCATGCCACCTCCACGAGGCGTGAGCATGCTGCCCTGCAGGTTGCTGGCCAGCACGAACCCGCCGACCGCTTCCTTCTCGATTCGTCC
>OLSO01000915.1_pt1 | contig 25921 bp, 25 predicted proteins | sample 1672441 | NCBI WGS metagenome assembly OLSO01 (sample SAMEA3136686, study PRJEB25190) | human gut metagenome | biome: human gut; feature: human-associated habitat; material: faeces | place: Austria | collected 2013 | reverse complement strand
CAAAAGTTCCAGCAGCAGAAAAAATCGATGTTGATGAAAATGGAGTAATATCTGGTTTATTCTAGACTTTATTGTTAACACTTAAATATTTACATAAATATAATGATTATAGTGTAAAATTAGTATTACCATGTGACAGTTATAATAATAAAAGTAACTTTATTATTATAGAATAAGAAGATAATATTAATATATAAATAAAAAGAGAGGCTGCCATAGAACAATGTTTTATTGTTCTGTGACAGCCTCTTCAAATAAAGTAATTTTACATAAGTTTGTCATTTTCCATTACTACAGGTTCATAAGTTTGACTTTCGCCTGTAATACTAGTTTTTAGTCTATCGACCATGTATGATTTTAACTCTTCTTTATTTTTGAATTTTGTTATTTGGTAAGGTAATTCAAACCCGTATTTTTCTATAAATATAACTCCATCATTAGTATTTATAGCAACTCCAGTATGACCTACAAATAAAGCATTGTTTTCTTCATCTGGAACATAACCATTTATTATAGAAATATTTTTATCTGATTTAAATGATATTTTTCTATTTTTTAATTCTTTAGCAATTTCATCAGCAGATTTTTTAACGTCATTAAAATCACTTACCTTGATATTTGAGAAGAAATTGAAAAATTTGTTCATATCTTCCTTGCTAAATTTTGCATCAGGATTATCTCTTAATGTTGCGTAATCCATTTCTAAGTTAGTATTGTCTATTTTATCATAATCTAAAGAAGAATTTGAGATTATGAATTTATTAAATAATCTAAAAGCAGTTATCCTACAATTTTGGTCAGTAAATTTAGAATTACTTTCTAGCCATTTATCAGAAAGATCATATAAATTATATGGAACTTGCATTTTAGATAATCTTTCATTTTCATTTAAAAGTTCTACACCTTCCACACTTTTATAATAGTGTTTAACTGATTGCATAAACATAGAAATATCTTCTTTATCGATATTATTTTCGCTTAAAAAATCAGCTACTTTTTTTTGAGTATCTTCATCACTCATAGTTGAATACTTCATATTTTCAGAAGTCAAAGGTTCTTCTTTTTGGCTTTGAGAAGTACATCCGCCAAATAATAAGGTTGTAAGCAATACGCCTACTATCAATATTTTTTTCATAAAACTAGCTCCCTCAATTTTATTTTTAAGATATTATATCATAGTTTATAATTTCATAAAATAAATAAAAGACAAAAGGAATATAATTTATGGATAGTAAATTAATAGAAAATATTTATTATCTACCTTGAATAATTATTTTTAATCATATTAACTAATAACATGATATTTAAGATTATTAATCCTATTGAAAATACTAATATTAATGAACTAATTTGATTGTCACTTTGAAGAACAAAGAAACCAACTAGTAGAATGATAATTGACACTGTATCGTATTTTTGGATTAATAATTTACTTTTAAAAGAAGATAATCCAGGATATTTAACTATACTACCTTCTTTTAAAGATTTTTTAGCATTTAATTTCCAAAGTAAATCTTGTAAAAAATTCAAACCTAAATATAATGCAAGGCTACTATAAAAAATTATTATGCATGACTTTCCATAAGAATAAGACTCTATAGTAGGATTATTTTTTCCAAAAGTTAGTGCTAAAAAAATAAAGCATAACATTTGAATAAAATATCCAAAATTAAATTTTAATAATGAATCTAATTTTAATGAATCATCAGTTTGTATATCGACTGCATTTGAATCTTCTGTGCAAAATATCTGATATTGTGAGCTTTCAACAATATGTTTCCATCCAGATGATTCACATATATCAATATATTCATTAAATAATAATTCGTAATTTTGTAGTGATGTATCAGCACATGTATCTGATAACTTTGGAATATCCACTGTAAACCTCATATTTTTAGGTTCGCATCTTTTAAATTTAAAAATATTAAGTATCCAAATTTCGTCGAGCATCCAGCCTTTAGCAGCCATTTCGGATAAATATAATTCTAAAGCATGACAGTCACTTGCATCAAATGGAACTGTCCTAAACAATATATTTTTGCTAATTCTCATAAATATTTCCCCTTTTTATAAATTAATTAAGATGATTTTATTTTTATAGTACGTATAATTATTTTTAATGAAAATAATTACTTATCTAAAAAAGTTTTGCCGTCGTTTACCATAAGTAAAAGTCTATTGTATTCTTCTTTTAAAATGTTGATACCATCTTCTGTTATGATGTAACTTATTTTTCTACCTTCAACAGAAGTTTCTTTGATTAATCCAGCTTGTTGAAATTTTCTAAGTAGGGTATATAAAGTTCCAGGACCTACACGAATCCTTCCATTAGAAATAGTTTCAACATTTTTCATAATATCAACTCCACAACATTCTTTTGTTAAAGATAATAGAACATAATACATAGGTTCAGAAAGTGTTTGAAACTGCTTTCGTGCCATCTTTACCTCCTTTTATAAAAGAAATATCGAGTATCGATATTTATAGCTTGATTATAATATCGATACTCGATATTGTCAATATAATCCAATAATAAATATAATTACGACTTTGTTACATATACTGTTTATATAGAATAGGTGTAGGACAAGGTAGATACTAGAAAGGGGGATGAGTTATGGCAGCAAGAAAGAGTCCTATAAGGGACAGATTAAATGGATATTTTTCATCTAAATATTCAATATTATCATTAGTAGGTTTACATATTTTAATGTCTATTATAATGTTATTCAGTGTATATGAATTATTTGTAGGTATAAGCGCAACTAGGTTTATTTATGATGAGCTAAAATACGTACAAGCATCAGTATTTGGAATAGATTTCATAGCACAAAACGACCATTTTTATTTTGGAACATCAGTTACAATATGCCTGATTATACTTCTTATAATTGATATTTTATTTTTTATAGGTTTAGTGATGTTTAATAAAGAAAAAACACCTGAAAAATAATTAAAGTATAAAATAAAAAGAGCGGATAAACATATATTTATCCGCTGCTTGATTAATAATTATAATTAGATAGAAAATCAACAACTTTACTCAATATATCATAAGATAATTTTAATGATTTAAAACTAATATATTCGTTATTTCCATGAATTCCAGAAATATTATTTCTTGTATCAAGTGGGAAGAAACCTAAAGTTGGTATTTTTCTATATCTAAAAAATCTATTATCACTATATCCAGGTGTTATAGTAGGCAATAGTTTGTAATTTTGATTTATAGATTTTAATTCGGATTCTATAAATGAAAAAATATTTGTATAGTTTCTGTTTATATTTCTACTTAGTATGAGATCTATATTTTCATAAAAAGATTGTTTTGCGATTTTTCGTTTACCTTGAAAATCTATATTATTATAAAATTCTAATGTATTTTTATTGTAATAACCTAAATTTAAAGCTTGATTTAGTATTTTGTTAATTAAATCATAAGAATATTTTTTACTTTCATTTATTCTTTTCAATTCATATGAATTATATGGGTAAATTTCTTCAGTTTGGATAGTGAAGTAATAGTCTGATTTTAGCACAATAGGATATCCGCCACCTTCGCCTATAACTAGTTTTAAATTATCAATTATATTTGTATTTTCTAAAATCCATTCAGTACCGTATTTGCCACTTTGTTCTTCATCACATGAGCACATAAATATAATTGTATTTTCAGGTATATGTTTATTTAATGATAAGTTTCTCATTATTTCCATCCAAATTGAAACTAATCCCTTACAATCAAGTGCACCTCTACCAACTACACAATTATTTGTGATGGTGGCTTTATCTGGTGGAAAGAGCCAATTTTCACTATTATAATTAGCTGTATCTATATGAGAGTGAAGAAGTATTTTATTATCACTTTTTCCTTTTATAGTAGCAATTATATTTCCTTTGCCTGAAACTGGCTCGTAAATTTTATTTTCAATACCTAAATTATCAAACACTTCTTTTATATATAAAATGCCTTCAATTTCATTATTTGAATCAATTGTAGTATTAATATTAATTAGATTGCAAAGATAATCTATTATTGTTTTTTGTATCATTTTTATATTTATATCCTAACATTCTAGATGAATTTAATACTACAAAAATTGAAGATGCATTGTGTATAATAGCTGCTGCAATAGGATTTAAAAATCCCAGTCCAGATAGAAGTATTCCGATTATATTTACGCAAACTGCAAATACCCAAATATTTTGTTTTATAATAGAGTATGTTTTTTTGCTTAGAGCAATTGTTTCACATAAGAAATCAATTCTATCAGACATAAGTGTAATATCTGATGCATCTGATGCTATATCTGTTCCAGCCATACCCATTGCGATTCCGACATTGGCAAGTGTAAGAGCAGGAGCATCATTAATTCCATCGCCAATCATAGCGACATGTTTTCCACTTGATTGGAGTTCTTTTATATAGTCTAATTTTTCTTGAGGAAGTAAATTTGATTTAAATTTATTTATTCCAACTTCATCACAAATTGCTTGGGCAGTATATTCATTGTCACCAGTAAGCATAATGAAATCTTCTATACCGAGAGTTTTTAATTCATTGATAGTATCTTTAATATAAGGTCTGACTGTATCGGCAATAGATATACAACCTAGTATCTCATCATTTGAAACGACAACTAGAGCAGTTCTACCTAGTTTTTCTTCATGGTCTAAAAAATTATAAACCTGCTTATTTGAAAGAGGTTTAATTTGTTTATTTTGTGTTTTATAAATTTCGGGATTTAATTCATTTAAAAGTTTTCTATTTGAAACTTCGTAATAATTATTATTTATTTTTACATTTACACCACGTCCAAACATCATGTTGAACTTTCCATTTGGAATTTCATCTAAATTTAGATTCTCTTTTTCAACAAGATATTTTATAATTGATTTTCCAATAGGGTGGCCGGAGTTTTTTTCAACAATTGCTAATGTATTTAAAAATTCATTTCTTTTAGATTTATCACATATTAAGATATCGACAACTTCTGGAGTACCTTTAGTTATTGTTCCAGTTTTGTCAAAGCAAATAGTCGTAACTTTGGCTAATTCTTCAATGACAACCCCACCTTTTATTAAAACTCCTTTTTTTGCAGCATTACCGACACTTGCAACAACTGCTGTTGGAGTAGCTAGTATCAATGCACAAGGGCATGCAATTACCAAAATAGACATTACACGCATTATATCTTTTGTAAGTAGAGCTGTTATAGCACAAATTAAAAGGATAGTTGGAAGGAAGAATTCTGCAAATTTATCAGCAGTTTTTTGTACATTACCTTTGTTTTCTTGGGCACTTTTCACTGTTTTGATAATTTGACCGAGTATAGTTTCGTTACCTATTTTTTGTGTGAGAATTTCTATAACTCCATTTTCATTTAAAGTACCTACAAAAACTTTGTCTTTTGTAGTTTTATCAACTGGCATTGATTCACCTGTTATGGCAGATTCATTTATAGTTGCTTGACCGTTTTGAATAATACCGTCAACAGGAATTTTTTCGCCTGCTATAACTTGAATTATATCTCCCGGTCTTATTTCTCGTATTGATACTTCTTCAAATTTATTTCCGATTTTTTTTCTGCATTTATGTGGGACTAGTTGGATTAGAGAGCGGACTGCATTTTGTGTTTTTTTCATAGTTAAATCTTCTAGAAACTCGCCAAATATCATCATGAATGAAACTATAGAACCAGATAGATATTCCCCAACATAGGTAGTACCTATCAATGCTAAAACGACTAATAATCCGGCAGTAACTTTTCTTTTTTTGATAGTTGCTAGTACGGTAGATTTAATTACTACAAAGCCACCAATTATAAGTGGAATAATTTCAAATTTAAAATTATTTTCTGTAAAAAAGTGAAAAATAATAGCTAATATATTTAATATTAGTAAAGTAAAAGGAAGGATATATATATTGTATTTTTTTATAAATTTGCTCATATTTTACACCTCATTTTAAAAAATTTTAAACCTGAGAGAAAAACTCTCAGGTGTATATTGTGATGTTATTTATCAGTCTTTTTCTTATTGAATAAACTAAATTTCTTTTTCTTATGGTCTTCGGAGTTATCTTGGTTATGCTTATGGTCATGGTGTTCGTGATTATGACTATGTTCGTGGTGATGATGTCCATGATCATGTTCTTCATTTATTCCAAATAAATCGTCCATATCCTCCATATCATCAAATATTCCATGGTGACCTTCATGCATTTTAAATTACCTCCTTATTGATTAAATATAATTAATATCCCCTATAGGGGGTTATTAATTATATTATAGGATTTATGGAAAAAAGTGTCAATTATTTATAATAAAATGGTTAAAAAATAATATATAAGGTATAATTGATATGTTGTAAATGAGATTAGGAGGGGTTTTAATGGGTAGTAATATACAAGAGAATAATCATGAGCATAATCATGCTCATTCAAATCATAAACATTCGGATGAAGATTATAAAAAGTTAATAAATAGGATGTCTAGAATTATTGGGCATGCTAATTCTGTAAAAACTATGATGGAAGAACATAGGGACTGCACAGAAATTTTAATACAAATATCAGCAGTAAAAGCTGCATTAAACAATTTAGGGAAGAAAATATTAGAAGATCATATAAACAAATGTATAGTAGATGTAGTGGGAGAAGAACAGTTAGAAGAAAAACAAAAATTATTAAAAGATTTAAATGATGCAATTGATAAATTCGTAAGATAAATAATCAAATTTTACCCCTAAAAAATTATGAAAAAAATTTTTTGAAAGAGTAAAATTTATTAAGAATATCTAGACTCAAGTAGGGGCAAAGCATCGGTAAAAAATAGATGATTTTTGGAAAATTATATCTATGTATTTTTGATTAAACTAACTTGATTGCACACAATATATGGTGTAAAATAAATCAGTCGGCACTAGATATTGTGCTAAAGAAATGAATTTTTACATAAAAATAAAAGTTTATCACTTGAAAAATTAATAATTATGTTGGTATTACTAGTGTATAAAGTATTAGTAAGAATATAGAAACCAATTTAAAAAATAAATACAAAAAACTTTAATGAAATAATAATACTATATAGAAGAAGGAGATAATAATGTCAGCGAATTTAAGTATAATTAAAAGAGACGGAAGCAAAGCAGAATTTGATAAATTAAAGATAGAAAATGCTATATTAAAAGCAATGAAATACGGTAGTGGTGTATTAGAAGAAGATATAGCAAAAGATATAGCAGAAGAAATAGAAAAGATATATTTACAAGGTTCGCCTTCTCCGACAGTTTCTAAAGTTGAAGAGTTAGTATATAAAGAATTAATAGATCATAAACAAGAATTAACTGCAAAAGCTTATGAAGGTTATAGAGCAGTACAATCATTCAAAAGAGAAGTAAATACAACAGATGACAGTATACTAGGTTTATTAGATAAAAGTAATGAAGATGTTTTAAACGAAAACTCAAACAAAAACGGTCAATTAGCATCTACTCAAAGAGATTTAATGGCAGGAGAAGTTTCAAAAGATATAGCTAGAAGAAAATTAATACCTGCTCATATTGTTCAAGCTCATGATGAAGGGGTACTACATTACCACGATATGGACTACGCAATACAACCGATACACAACTGTATGTTAATAAACTTAGAAGATATGTTAACTAATGGAACAGTTATAAATAATAAATTAGTTGAATCACCAAAATCATTTGCTACTGCATGTACTGTTACAACACAAATAATAGCACAAATAGCAAGTGGACAATACGGTGGAAACTCAATAACTATAAAACATATAGCACCATTTTTAAGAGTTTCATACAATAAATATTTTGAAAAATATAAAGAAAAATATAGCTTAGAAATGGCACATGAATTAGCTGAAGATAGAATGTTAGAAGAGCTAAAATCAGGTATACAAACAATAAGATACCAATTATCTACTTTGCACACAAGTAATGGACAATCACCTTTCTCAACAATCTACCTTGAAATAGAAGAAGGCGGAGAGTTCGAAAGAGAAGAAGCATTAATATGTGAAGAGATGATATTACAAAGATTAGAAGGTATGAAAAACTATAGAGGACAAGAAATAGGAGAAGAATTCCCTAAACTTGTTTACTTACTAGACGAACATAACTGTCTAGAAGGTGGAAAATACGATTATATAACTAAATTAGCAGCAAAATGTAATACTAAGAGATTAGTTCCAGATTATCAAAGTGCAAAAATAATGAGAAGAAATTACGATGGTGAAACTTTCCCTCCAATGGGATGTAGATCTCACTTAAGTAACTGGAAAGATGAAAATGGAAACTATAAATGGTACGGAAGATTCAATCAAGGTGTTGTAAGTCTTAACTTAGTTCAAGTTGCATTAACTGCAAATAAAGATATGGATAAATTCTGGGAAGTGTTAGACGAAAGATTATCTCTATGTAGAGAAGCTTTAATGGTTAGACATAATTTATTATTAGGAACTTCTTCTGACATATCACCAATTCACTGGCAACATGGTGGAATTGCTAGACTTGAAAAAGGAGAAAAAATAGATCCATTATTAAAAAATGGATATTCAACTTTATCTTTAGGATATGTGGGTATATATGAAATGACACAAGCAATGCTTGGTGTTTCTCACACTACTGAAGAAGGTGAAGAATTCGCACTTCAAGTAATGAACCACTTAAAAGACGCTTGTGATTCATGGAAGAAAGAAACAGGTCTTGGATTTGGGTTATATGGAACTCCAGGAGAAAGTTTAACTTCAAGATTCTGTAGAATAGACAAACAAAAATTCGGTGAAATAAGAAATGTAACTGATAGAATGTACTATACAAATTCATATCATGTTCATGTTACAGAAGAAATAGATGCATTTGAAAAATTAAAATTTGAAAGTCAATTCCATGATATAAGTTTAGGTGGATGCATAAGTTATGTAGAAGTTCCAGATATGAGTAAAAACTTACCTGCTGTTGAACAAATAATAAACTACATCTACCACAATATCCAATATGCTGAAATAAATACAAAACCAGATGTTTGTTTCAAATGTGGATACACTGGAGAAATAAAATTAGATGATGATATGCAATGGTACTGTCCAAACTGTGGAAACAAAGATAAAGATGAAATGCAAGTTATGAGAAGAACTTGTGGTTATATCGGTTCTAACATGTGGGGTAAAGGACGTACACAAGAAATAAGCCAAAGAGTTTTACACTTATAAAATGGAGTGGTTTTAATGAGGTTTTCAAAAATAAAAGATAATGATATAGCAAATGGTATAGGTATAACTATGTCGCTTTGGACTCAAGGATGCCCACATCACTGTAAGGGCTGTTTTAACGGAGAAACGTGGGACTTTAATAGCGGAAAAGAGTTCAGAAAAGAAGATTTAGATTATATACTTAAAAATATCAACAAAAATAGCGTACAAAGAGATCTATCGATTCTGGGGGGCGAGCCATTATGTCCAGAAAATGTAGATGGAGTAATAGAAGTATGCAAAAGATTTAAAGAAGAATTTCCAAACAAAAAAATCTACATGTGGACGGGTTATACTGTAGATGATTTTACAGAAAGACAAAAGGAAGTTCTGAAATATTTAGATGTTTTAGTTGATGGACCATTTCAACAGGAAAATAGAAACCTATCTCTTACAATGAGAGGCTCTTCTAACCAAAGGGTTATAGACGTGAAAAAGAGTTTAGCTGAGGAAAAGATAGTTTTGGTAGAAGCTTAATATAAAAATAAAATGAAAAATACTAACTGACGTTTTAGAACAGTTAGTATTTTTTTATGAATATTTTATGATAAATATATCTATATATGTATATTTTTGGGTAATATTGACCCTTTATAAGGAATTATAATATAATAAAATCAATAAAAAACAAAGGAAGGAAAATAGAATGGGATTAATAGCAATATTATTTTATATACTTACAGTTGCTGCACAATGGGTAGTTTTCCAAAAAGCAGGGATAGCTGGATGGAAAAGTATTATACCAATATATAATTCTTATTGCCTTTTCAAAATTGCCTGGGGGAATGGATGGGTATTTTTAGCTACGATTATTCCGTTAGTAGGCGTAATAGTTGATTTTATGTGTATGTATAAATTAGCAAAATCATTTGATAAAGGTTTAGGATTTTGTTTAGGATTATTCTTCCTAAGACCAGTATTCTACATAATATTAGCTTTTAGCGATAATGAGTATATAGGACCAAATGGAAATAGAGTATACGTTGCGTAAAGTGATAGTAAAAGGTATAGATTCCTGATGAATCTATACCTTTTTTATATATACAAAATTTCATTTCTTTTAAAATTATGGATGGGAATATTTAATTACGTCTTGGAATATAAATGTATTAATATGATAGCAAAATGGATATTTTTATTACTAGAGAGAAATCATAGTATTTATTTTTGAGGGGGAAAGAAAATGGCTTTTTGTAAAAATTGTGGGAAAGAAATAGATGACAAGGCAGTTATATGTCCATCTTGTGGTGTACAACAGCAAGAAATAGCACCAACAACACCAGAAGTTGTTGATAATGGTGGATTTTTATGGGGACTTTTAGGTTGTTGTGTTCCTATCGTTGGACTTGTTTTGTTCTTAGTTTGGAAAGATACTAAACCTAAAACAGCTAAAGCAGCAGGGATAGGTGCTTTAGTAGCAGTGGGAATAGCAGCGGTGTACTATCTTATAGTACTTATATTAGGTGCTTCCCTTTTTTATTAGGAGTGTAAGACGTGGACTTACTTCTTTCTAATTCAAAAAAATGGATTTATAAGTGGTTTCCAATTATTTTTGGATGCCATTGCAGAGATGATAGATCATTTTATTATAAAGGGCAAAAATTTCCGATATGTGCAAGATGTACAGGCGAATTTGTAGGTATATGTTTTGCCTTGATTTGTTGTTTCTTTTTTAGATTAACTGCTAAAGCATCATTTATTATTATGATTCCATTAATCATAGATGGATTTACACAAGCATTAACTTCTTATGAAAGTAATAATATAAGAAGATTTATTACAGGAGTTTTATTTGGGTATGGTATCTTTATGCTTTTTGTTATATCGACTATAATTGTATTCAATTTTGGAGTAAATATAGGAACAAAATATAACATAGGGCTTAGAAGATAAATAATTAAAGTGATGTGAATTATTAAGTGAGTTTACCTTTTTAATTATATTGTATGTGTTAATTTACTTTGATAAAATAAAAATGTAGTATAAATTATTGCAAAAAGGGGAGCAAATAATGAAAGATACAGATTGGGAGATATTATATAGATTGTACGAAACACCAAATATGACAAAAGTAGCAGATATGTTGTATATAAGTCAGCCATCTCTTACAAAAAGGGTTAAAAGTATGGAAAAAGATTTTGGAGTTAAAATAATAAATCGTACTTCGAAAGGGGTGAAATTTACTCCAGAGGGAGAATATCTAGCGAAGCGAGCTAAGGAGTACATGGAATTTATAAAAGACGTAAAACATGGACTATATACTTATAAAACTGAATTAGAAGGAACAATTAAAATAGGTTCACCTTACACATATAGCAAATTTGAATTAACAGATGTGTTATATAGATATTCACAAGAACATAAAAATATAAAGTTTGAAATTATAAATGACCAGAGCAATAATTTATTTAGGATGATATTAGAAAACCACATAGAGTTGGGATTTGTATGTGGTGACTTTGAAGGTGATGTAGATAAGATTTTGGTTAAACAAAATAAAGCTTACATAGTATCAAAAGATCCAATTGATTTAATGAAGTTGCCACAAATGCAGCGCATTGATTATAAAACTAATGATAAGAGTAAAGAAATTTTGGATGAATGGTGGAAAAATACATATGGGAATAATCCGCCAGTAGGAATGTTTGCTGGATATGTAGAATTTGCGTGGCAGTTAGTAGATAAGGGGCTTGGATATGCATGTTGTTTTCTGCCTGAAGGTTTTGAGAAAGTATATAACCTTTGTTTAACACCGATATTAGACGATGATGGTAATAGTATAATAAGAAACACCTGGCTAGTATATCCAAAGGGAAAACAGATGAGCAGTGTTGTAAATAATTTTATAAAATTTATTAAAGATAATATAGAAATAAGGGAGTAATCATATTGATATACTCCCTTATTTCATTTGTTCTATATTAGAAATTCACAATTTTACTGACCTATTTAAAAATATATTATATTAAAAGTGATATTTTAGTTTTAAATTTTTATTTTATAACAACTAGTTCATAGTCTCTAGAACCAAGTCCAATTTTTTCAGCATGACTTAAGCAAGTTTTCCATTCTGATTCTGGAGTGGAATTTGTAAAATGGTCATGGTGGTCATGGAAATCTTCTTTTGCAAGATTATCACCTAATTGGCTATTTCTGATTGGTGTAGCATTCATACATGCATCGACACATGCTTGATCTAAAGCAAGTAAGTCATATGATGCGAACATACCTATATTAGGTAAGATTGGCGCATCATTTTCAGCATGACAGTCGCAGTTTGGAGAAACATCTACAACAAGAGAAATGTGGAATGTTGGACGTCCATCTACTACAGCTTTAGTGTATTCAGCCATACGACAGTTTAGATTTTTAACTGCTGTGTAATTTTCAAATGATATAGCATCGAAGTTACATGCACCGATACAACGACCACATCCTGCGCAAGTATCTGGATTTATGCTCATTTTTTTAGTTTCTTTATTGAAAACTAATCCATTATTAGCGCATTCTTTTTGACATTTCTTACATCCACGACATTTTGATTCTGATATAGTTGGCGTTCCATCATTGTGTTGTTCTTTTTTGCCTGCACGAGAACCACATCCCATACCTATATTTTTTATAGTCCCACCAAAACCAGTCGTTTCATGACCTTTGAAGTGAGTTAAACTTATAAATACATCGGCATCCATTATTGCACGACCGATTTTTGCCTTTTCTATGTATTCCCCACCATCAACTGGAACTTCTACATCATCTGTTCCTTTTAATCCATCTCCTATTAATATTGGACATCCTACAGTCAGTGGTGTAAATCCATTTTCCCATGCACATTCTAAATGTTCTAATGCATTTTTTCTTTTTCCAGGATATAGAGTATTACAGTCAGTTAAAAATGGATGTCCACCAAGTTCTTTAACAACATCTGAAACGGCTCTTGCATAATTTGGACGTAAGAATCCTAAGTTACCAAGCTCCCCAAAATGCATTTTTATCGCTACAAATTTGTTATCCATATCAATATCAGTAATACCAGCATCTTTTATTAATCTTTTTAATTTAGTTGGAAGACCTTCGCCAAGTTTTGTACGAAAATCTGTAAAATATACTTTTGATTTAGTCATTATAATTCCCCCTGTTTTATAATAAATTTCCTTACATTTTATTATAAGGTTTAGAGTTGACTTCAAGTCAAGAAAACTCATCAAAAATATGTTATTACTTTTTGGAATAATATATATAAAAAAACTATATTAGACTTTAAATGAATAACGGAGTATCTTTTATATAGAAGCTTATTCAAAATGCAAATAAAAATATTAATATAAAGTCGAAGGGAATATTGAGAAATGATTAAATTATATGATGAAGGTGTATACCTAGTAAATGGGGATGCAATAATAAAAGAATCAGAAAGTGATAAAGTAGAAAAACTAACTGGGAAGAATGTTAATAAAGAAGAAGCTAAAAAGGGGACAATAGCATATTCAATATTAGAGTCACACAATACTTCTTCTGATATGAATAAATTAAAAATAAAATTTGATGCAATGGCATCTCATGATATTACATATGTAGGTATAATCCAAACTGCAAAGGCATCAGGAATGAAAAAATTCCCTATACCTTATGTTCTTACAAATTGTCATAATTCACTATGTGCAGTTGGGGGAACTATAAATGAAGATGACCACATGTTTGGTTTATCAGCAGCTAAAAAATACGGTGGAATTTATGTTCCTGCACATATAGCAGTTATTCACCAATATATGAGAGAAATGATGGCTGGATGTGGAAAAATGATATTAGGTTCAGACAGTCACACTAGATACGGAGCTCTTGGAACGATGGCGATAGGTGAAGGTGGTGGAGAGTTAGTAAAACAACTATTGGAAGATACTTATGATATAAACTATCCAGAGGTAGTAGCAATTTATTTAGAAGGCAAGCCTCACCCAGGCGTTGGTCCACAAGATATAGCCCTTGCTATAATCGGAAAAGTATTTAAAAACGGATACGTTAAAAATAAAATAATGGAATTCGTAGGACCAGGGGTTGCATCAATGGACACTGATTATAGAAATGGTGTTGATGTTATGACTACTGAAACTACATGTTTAACTTCAGTATGGAGAACTGATGAAAATACAAAAGCATTCTTAGAAGCTCACAACAGAGTAGAAGATTATAAAGAGTTAAATCCGAAAGAAGTCGCTTATTATGATGGATTAGTTTATGTTGATTTAAGTGAAATAAAACCAATGATAGCTTTACCATTCCATCCAAGCAATGTATATGAAATAGATGAATTAAACGCAAATCTTGAAGAAATACTTACTAAAGTAGAAGAAGATGCTAAAAAATTAATAGATAATCCAGAAATAGAATTCAGTTTAACTGATAAAATAGTTGATGGAAAACTACAAGTTCAACAAGGTATAATTGCAGGATGTTCAGGTGGTACATACACAAGTGTTATGCAAGCTGCTGAAATATTAAAAGGCAAAAACTGTGGAAATGATGAGTTTTCATTAGCAGTATATCCATCTTCTCAACCAGTATTTATGGATTTATTAGAAAAGGGTGCAATATCAACATTAATGGCTACTGGTGCAACAATTAAAACTGCATTCTGTGGACCATGTTTCGGAGCAGGAGATACTCCAGCAAACAATGGATTAAGCATAAGACACACTACAAGAAACTTCCCTAACAGAGAAGGTTCTAAACCAGGAAACGGCCAAATGTCATCTGTTGCATTGATGGATGCTAGAAGTATAGCAGCTACTGCAGCAAATGGAGGAATTTTAACACCGGCGACTGATTTAGTAAATGAAGAAAATATACCTGATTATAAATTTGATGATTCATCATATAGAAGTAGAGTGTATCAAGGATTTGGAAAAGGTGATAACAAATTAGATCTAGTTTATGGTCCAAATATAAAAGATTGGCCAGAAATGAGTCCATTATCTGACAATATTTTATTAAAAGTATGCTCAAAAATACTAGATGAAGTTACAACAACTGATGAACTGATTCCATCAGGAGAAACTTCAGCATTTAGATCTAATCCATTGAAATTAGCTGAATTTGCATTATCAAGAAGAGACCCAGAATACGTAGGAAAGACAAAAGAAGTAGATAAAGTAGAAAAAGCAAGATTAAAAGGGGAAGACCCAACAACACTAGATAAAAATCTTAATAATGTTTATAAAAAAATAAAAGAAAACTTTAAAATAGAAAATACTAATGACATCGAAATTGGAAGTATGATTTATGCTAAAAAGCCAGGTGATGGTTCTGCTCGTGAACAAGCAGCTAGTTGCCAAAGAGTAATGGGAGGTCTTGCAAATATATGCAAAGAATATGCAACTAAACGTTATCGCTCAAACGTAATGAATTGGGGTATGATTCCATTCCAAATGAAGGCAGATGCAGAATTTGAAGTTGGAGATTATATATTTGTTCCAAATATAAGAAAAGCATTAGACAACAATATGGACAATATAAAAGCATATGTTATCTCAGATAAGATAACTGAACTAGATTTATATATAACTGATATGACAGATGATGAAAAAGCAATAGTCAAGGCTGGTTGTTTAATTAACTATAATAGAAACAGAAAAGAAAACAAATAATATATACGTGTTTTAAACAAGGAAATGATACAAATACTGTAGCATTTCCTTATTTAATGTCTAAAAATATTATATAAATCCAAAGAAGATTATGCGTGATAACACTTTGTTATTAAATTTAGACAAAATAGGAGTTTTTTTCATAATATATTTATGGTAATATATAAACAGTTAAAATGATAATAATAATTATCAAGTAAGAATTAATATTTAAAATATAAAAATAAGATTAATATATAATAATGAGATAAAAAGTGAGAAATATATTATAAAAGTAATAGTGAAATTGGGAGGCAAAATATGAGAAATGAAACTTGGAACTTTTTAGGCAAGCAAATTGAGGCAGGTCAAAAACTTCAAGTAATGATTCGTCCATATGGTGAAGATTACGAAATACCTACGACGATTATAAATGGGGAAAATACAGGAAAGACAATAGTTATAAATGGTGGATTACATAGTTGTGAGTTTCCAGGGGTTGTTGCATGTATGACGACAGCAGCTGAGATAGATCCTAAAAAAGTAAACGGACGTATTGTGATAATACATTGCTTAAATTCTAGCGGTTTTACAGAAAGAACTGACTCCATAGTTCCAGAGGATGGAATGAATCTTAATAGAGATTTTTATGGAGATAAAAATGGAACAATAAGTAGAAAGATAATGTCATTTTTAGAAGATGAAATCATGCCAATAGCAGATTTTATTATGGACCTTCACAGTGGTTCAGCTATGGAACAAATGGCATCTTGTCTATTCTTCCCTGTAGCAGCAGGAGACGAAGTATCAAAAATATCAATGGGTGCAGCATCAAATATAGCAATAGAACACTTAATTGCATCGAGATCAAAAGATGGTTTTTATAGCTATGCAGCATCAAAAGGTATACCAGGTATATTAGTTGAGAGAGGTTGCAATAATACTTGCGAAAAAGAAGATTATGAAGGATTTATCCAAGATATATACTTATTATTAGACCATTTCAATGTATTAGAAATAACTCATAGACCAGAAGAAGTAGAAAGAATAGTATGGATGAAAACGGACTACATCGAATCACAACATACGGGCGTATGGTTCCCACGTATTGAACCAGGTATGTTTGTTAAAAAAGGTGGATTAATCGGTACTGTAAAAGACTTTTTTGGAAATGTAATCGGCGAATATAGAGCATTAGAAGATTGTCGTATAATGTATAATCATTACGGATTATCAATTAAAAAAGGCGATAATGTTGCCGCTTGTGGAATAGTAGAACATTCAGTACTATTAAAGATAAAAAGATTAAAGATAAAAATATATTAAGGGAAAATAAAAGGAAGTAGATTATAGTATTTTATAATTTACTTCCTTTTTTTTAATTCTAAGGAAATTATACATTGTCTAGTTTGTAGATAATGTATAATCTCCAACATATTATAATTATTTACATTTCCTCTTCATCAAATTCTTCCATATTTACACTAGGCATACCAGGAGATACATTTACAAAAGGATAACTAGGATAATTAGGATAATACATTATATTAGGTGGCATTTCTGGATACATATTAGGGAACATACCTACTGGATACATTGGTGGTTTTGGCATAGGAATATACCCTCCCATCATATTTGGTTGCATAGGAACTCCATAAGGCATACCAGGATTCATCATATTTGGATTTTGATAATTTATATTTTGCATATTTTGTGGATTTAAATTTTGTGATGGTTGCTGCATCTGTGGTTGTTGCATTTGATTTTGTTGTATTTGATGCATTTGTTGTTGTTGAGATTGCGGTTGTTGCTGATGTGGAACTTGCTGATTTAGATTATTATCAACACCTTGATTTTCCATATTTGGTGGCAAAGATTGATACTGTTGATTAGGCAATATCATATTAGGCATACCTTGTTGAGAGTTAGGCATATTTGTTTGTGGAAAATATGGAATAGAAGGTATATTAAAATCTTCGTCATATGGAATATTAGTATACTCCTCTGCGTTATCAGTATTATTATTCATTAAGTTTTGATCAGTAGAGTCATTAGTTTGGTTATCATTAAATTGAGAATAATCAATGTATCCGGTATTATTAGGATATTCAACATATCCTTGACTATTATATTGGTATCCTGTAGCATTTGAATAGTAAGGGTTTAAATAAACCATTGGGTCTATATAAGGCTGAGGATATATATAATTAGGTTTAGAATTGTCATTTCTATTATTGTTACTCATATGGATTCTCCTTTCTATTTCTATGAAACAATTAACAATTTTTCTAATAATATATATATTAAATTAATAAAAAATATATGTTTAAAGTTAAAATTTACAAAGTAGTAAATTTCAATTTAGATTTATAATATTGGGTATTTAAATTAAGGATAATGAAATGGAATAGAAGAAATTAAAAAAACTTCTAAAAATATCTTGATAATTAGATATAAAAATATTATTATTAATATATGAACAGTTATTCATATATTAATATGATTTGGAGGTAATATATGAAAGATAATAACTTAAATATTGACATCAATAATGGAGAAAATATAGCTGAGTGTGAATTTAAACACATACATCAAGACATCATAGAGACAGTAAGAGAAAATATGCCAGAAGAGGATATGCTTGTGGATTTAGCTGAATTATTTAAAGTTTTGGGAGACCAAACAAGAATAAAGATAATATTTATATTATTTAAAGAAGAGATGTGTGTATGTGATATAGCTGAGTTAGTAGGAATGACACAATCGGCAATATCACATCAATTAAGAGTTTTAAAACAAGCAAGACTTGTTAAATTCAGAAAAGAAGGAAAGACAGTATTTTATTCATTAGATGACGACCATATAACAAAAATATTTGACTATGGTTTACATCATATTGAAGAAATGTATAAACGTTAATAAAGGAGAAAGAAGGGGAATTATATGAGTACAACAACTTTGACTGAAAAACAATTATTTGTTCAAGGTTCATTGACTACAGATATAGCAGAAATGATTGAACTTTTAGCTGTGAATGTTCCAGGTGTAAAATCTTGTAATGTAAATGCTTCAAACAAATCATTAGTTTTATCTATAGATTCATCAAAAGATGAAAGTGCAATTATAAATGAATTATCTTCATTAATAAAAACTATGGATTCTTCATTACAAATTAGCACTAAAAAACCAGCAAATAAAACAAATAAAAAGTTACAAGGAAATGCTGAAGAAGGAGACAAAAATGTAAGTATGATACTTGGAGGTCTAAATTGTGCACACTGTGCAGAAGTAATCGGCCAAAAAGTAGAAGCATTAGACGAAGTAAAAGCTGCAAATTTAAACTTCGTAAATAAAAAATTAAACTTTGAATTAAAAAATGCTTCAGATAGAGACGTTATAATAGAAACAGTAATAAAAATAATAGACATAACTGAACCAGGACTTGATATAAAAGTAATGGAAAGTAAAAAATCAAAAAAAGCTCAAGATAATAGAGTTGACATGATTTTAGGTGGATTAAATTGTGCACACTGTGCAGAAGTAATCGGTCAAAAAGTAGAAGCATTAGACGAAGTAGAAATGGCAAACTTAAACTTCGTAAATAAAAAACTAAGCTTTGAATTAAAAAACGGAGTAAGTAGAAACCTAGTTATAGATAAAGTAATAAACATAATAGATACAACAGAACCAGGTCTTGATATTCAAGTTATAGAAAAAGCATCAAGCAAAGGAAATAATAAAAGAGTAGATATGACTTTAGGTGGATTAAACTGTGCACACTGTGCAGAAGTAATCGGTCAAAAAGTATCAGATTTAGATGAAGTAGAAATAGCAAACTTAAACTTCGTAAATAAAAAATTAAGTTTTGAATTAAAAGACGGGGCAAGTAGAAAATTAACTATAGACAAAGTAATAAACATAATAGATACAACAGAACCAGGTCTTAATATACAAGTTCACGACAACAGAACTTCTAAAGAATTAAAATTAAAATTAGAAAATCTAAAATGTAAACAATGTGCAGATCAAATAGAATTTGAAGCAAATAAATCTGCGGGTGTAAAAAGTGCTACTTTAGATTTTGGAAACTGTATATTAGATATAGAACTAGATGGAACAGTATCAAGAAGAATAGTAACTGAAGAAGTTGCAACAATAGCTAAAAATCTTCAACATTGTTTAAATATACAAGTAAAAGGAATTTCAAAAGCACAAAATAAAGCATTAAATGAGAAAGTAACAAAGAAATTTGATAAAGATAAAATAGAAAAAATAAGATTATTTGTCGGTGTAATAGCATATGCTATAACATTTGCTCAACAAATTATAGGTGGTGGCCATGGTCATGGAAACCAAGATTTAATAAGTACAATAGCATTTATAGCAGTTTATTTAGTAGTAGGTGGAGACGTATTATTAAAAGCAGTTAAAAATATTAAAAATGGTAGAGTATTCGATGAAAACTTCTTAATAACTGTAGCTACACTTGGAGCAATCATAATTGGTGAAACATCAGAAGCAGTTGGTGTTATGGTATTCTACAAAGTAGGTGTATTTTTACAAGGTATAGCAGTTGGTAAGTCAAGAAAATCAATTTCATCATTAATGGAAATTAGACCTGACATAGCAAACTTAAAAATAGAAAATGAAATAGAAGTAGTAGATCCAGAAGAAGTTGAAATAGGAGACATAATCGTAGTTAAACCAGGTGAAAGAGTTCCTCTTGATGGTATAGTAATAGAAGGTTCTTCAATGGTTGATACTTCAGCTCTTACTGGTGAATCAGTACTTAGAAGCTTTAATGTAGAAGACGAAGTTCTTTCAGGTTTCATAAACAAAAACGCATTATTAACAATAGAAGTAACTAAAGACTTCGGTGAATCAGCAGTATCAAAAGTATTAGACTTAGTTGAAAATGCAAGTAGTAAAAAAGCAAAAACAGAAAACTTCATAAGTGTATTCTCTAAATACTACACTCCAGTAGTTGTTGCATTAGCAGCTATAATAGCTATAATACCACCAATGATAATAGATATATCAAGCCAAGCAGTTTGGTATGATTGGGTATTAAGAGGATTAACATTCTTAGTTGTTTCTTGCCCTTGTGCATTAGTTTTATCAATACCACTTACATTCTTCAGTGGAATTGGTTTCGCATCTAAAAATGGTGTATTAATAAAAGGAAGTAACTACTTAGAAGCATTAAGATATGTAGATACTGTAGTATTTGACAAAACTGGTACACTTACAAAAGGTGTATTCAACGTAACAAAAGTAAATGCAGTAAATGTTTCAGAAGATGAACTTATGGAATATGCAGCATATGCAGAAGCTAACTCAAATCACCCAATAGCTAAATCAATAGTTAAAGCTTATAACAAAGAATTAGATTTAAGCAAAATAGGTGAATATGAAGAAATAGCAGCACATGGTATAAAAGTTAACTACAACGGAAAAACTGTTTTAGCTGGTAATGAAAAATTAATGAACGTTAATAAAATAAAATATACTCCAGTTACAGAAACAGGAACAGTTGTATATATCGCAATAAACGGTAAATATGCAGGGGATTTAGTAATCTCTGATGAAATAAAAGAAGATAGTAAAGAAGCAATAGCTAAATTAAAACAAATAGGAATAAAACAAACAGTTATGCTTACTGGTGACAACAAAAAAGTTGCAGATGCAGTAGCTGGTGAATTAAAATTAGATAAAGTTTATTCAAACTTACTACCTGATGAAAAAGTAGAAAAAATAGAAGAAATCTACAAAGGTAGAACAGAAAAACAAAAAGTAGCATTCGTTGGGGATGGTATAAACGACGCTCCAGTTTTAGCAAGAGCAGACGTTGGTATAGCAATGGGTGGTCTTGGATCAGATGCAGCAATAGAAGCAGCAGACGTTGTTATAATGAATGATGAACCAAGTCAAATAGCAAAAGCTATAGCAATATCTAAGAAAACTAGTAGAATAGTATGGCAAAATATCATATTTGCATTAGCTGTAAAAGTTATAGTTTTAGCAGCAACTGCAGGTGGTGTTTCTAACATGTGGGAAGCAGTATTTGCAGACGTTGGGGTTGCATTAATAGCAGTACTTAACGCAATGAGAGCTATGAGAATAAAAGAAGAAAAATAATTATCATAAATTCTAAAATTTATGGTGATAACAAAATAGTAATACAAAAAGATTTGATTTTTATCAAATCTTTTTGTATTATAAGATATAAATACATCACATATATTATTAAACCAATTTACATACAAACATTATTCTTAAAATCTACAAAATTATCTACAAATAAAAACAGAATATTAAACATTAAAAAAGGACTATTTATCACATAAAAATGGATTATAGATCCTTATTTATAATACAGATAATAAATTATATTAGCTATACAAAGGGAAAGTTATAATACCAATTTATAAGCAATATAAATAACTGTAACTATTGTGAAATCAAGTCTTATAATAGTCACACCTAAAGAAAAATATTCAACTTATAATATAAAATTAAATTTATTAATAAAAAATGAGTATATTGAAAATTATTTAATACATTATACTTATTTTTTTATGGATTTTTTGACAAATAGAAACTTAAATTTTTTATTAAAAGCTATAATTCTAAAAATTATAATATGAATTTATAAAATAAATAAAATTTATTTATTTTTATTTATTTCTCTTTTTCAACTAACTCTAAAGCTCTTTTTATAAACTCTTCTTCAGTTATCACTCTTAAATATCTTAATCTTATTAGCTCTTTTTCTTCTTCAGTACATTCCATACCTTCATGAATAAGATTTCCTGATGCAGCTCTAAAGTCTTTTTCAAATGATCCAGTATTTCTAATCATAAAATCACCTACACCTTTTTATTATTTTTATCTTCTTTGGTTGCTGTTGAAAAATATGTTACCCCTTGTTTTCTTAACTCATTTTGAATATCCTCTTTCTTTAACTTTAGCAACTTTTCCAATAAAACTATTACACCCATTAAAGTCATTGAGTTATCTATTCCAACTCTTGCTTCTAAACTCGCTAGTCTTTCTACACTCTTATTTATTAAATCTTCTGTTTTTGAAATTCTATTATTCAATATTTCCTCTATATGCGTTTCCCTTAGTATTTCTTCTTGAGCTTCTGCTTCTATGTATCTTGTAAGTGCTTCCTCATAAATCTCTTTTATACTTACATTTCTCTTTCCAGCTATTGATTTTACCTTCTCATGAATATGATTTGACATTCTTACTTGTGTATCAGCCATATTTCCTCCTTGTATTCATTAAACTATAGTTATATTAATAATTTTAAATATATTGCATACAAATATTATATCATAAATCACTCATTGTATTCAATTAAAATCCAGTTGGAACAACTGTTTCAGTTAGCATGTATGCAACTGTTTATCCTGCACTACCGTGAGCATGGGTTTAGTAACCTAGTATAACTTAGTGATGAACTATTTCTTTGTTCTGTGAAATCACTTAGTTATTCTTGCTAACTACCCATGAGAATGGTTCTAGTCCCCCTATAAAATAAGCTCCTCCATATAGGTCTTAAAATTTTGCACCTGTTTTAATTTTTTACTTCCTTTCCCCTTACCAACCTTAAATTCATAAGTGAATATCTAGTCAAGGGTAATAAAAAATAGAATGGTTGCCATTCCACTTTTAAGTGGATCTTGGGCTAACCATTCTGTTTTTTATTAGCGAAGCCTTGCCCATTGACTTGATTTCACTATGAATACACTTAACTTACAAGGGAAAGGCAAACACTCCCCCATATTATAAAGAGTTTTAATCCTCAATTTGTAAACCTACTTTTTAAAACTTTTAAAAAACTTTTTTTCTCGGCTTTTTGGCTCTCCATTTTTAATTTAATCTCTTGTAATTTCTTCTCAAGCTCACTAACTCTAAGCTCCAAGCTCTTTGTACCCTCAAATTTTTCTTTCTCTCTCAAAGCTCTTTCTTCTGTTGATACAATAATAAACTTACTCATGCTAATATTTTTCTTTTTTGCTATATCTTTAAATAATTCTTTTTGCTCCTTACTTACTCTAATCTTGATATAATCATCTTTTATAGCCATTGTTCCCACCCCTATAAATTCATTTAATCCCTTGTTATCACCATACCATAAACATAATAAAAATCTTGTCTAATCTAGGAAGCTCCTCCATATAGGTGTGAAAAAATGGCGGATTACAAATTTATTATTGCAAATCCACCATTCTATTGAAATTCTATTAAATTTATTTTATACTATCTCTTGTAGAGTTCGTAGTTCTTTTACTCTACGTTCGATTGTTCGAGATGGAATGTTTAATTCCTTAGATATATCTTTTTGGGAAAAGCCTTGTTGCATAAGGCTTTTTATTTTTTGCCTTTGAATATTTATCTGTTCCTTTTTGGTTAGTTTTCCATCTGCTCTTAACTTTTCTTGATACTTATTTTTGTTATATTCATTATTTCTTCTCTTATATTCTCTATTTGAAATAATTGTACTCATATAAGTTTCTTCAAGCTCTGTAATTAATAAAAGCTCTATAAGAGTTTCATTCTTGTACTTATAATCCTTATCTTTGCTTAAATAAACCCTCTCTGCACTTCTAGTTGCTCTTATAACCTCTGTTTCACTTAATGGATATATAAACTCTCTATTAAGCTCTAAAACGTCCTCTAAAGCCTTTTTAGTGTCCTCTAAGAAATAACATAGATAATATCTATACAAGAATAATATAAGCTCTCTATGACCTTTTAAATTATATTCCCTTAGTTCACATAGTTTTATTATGTCTTGTATTCTTGCATAATAAAGACTTCTTTCTCTATGAATAAATACTGTCTTACTTGGTCTACCCTTTTTATTAGCCTTTCTTTCTTCAAGCTCTGGTAAATATTCATTTTGAATTTCTCTTAAATCATAAATATAGTCATATTCATCTATTATACTTACTACTGTTTTTGATTTTGAGTTAATACTTCCTGGTACTCTTAATACCCTTGTAGGGTCTAAAGCTTGTCTATCAGCTCCAAACGGCTTTAAAACACTATATAAATATTCTTCTATAGCTTTCCATAGGGGTAATGCCTTACTTGGTACTGAATTTAAAAGCCATATTAAATAAAGTCCTCTGCCACTATCTATGATTAAATTAGGTCTTGGAATACTTTTATTAAAATAATCTGCTTCAAGGTGCATTATTATTTGCTCTTTACTAAATTTAGTTTTATAAATATCTAAATCTATGAATTGAGCTTTAAGCTCCTTTAGATATTCTAATCTTCTAAAAGTGCTATAAAAAGTATTTAAGCTAATATATACATTTTCTTGGTTGAAATCTTGCTCTAATAGCTCATTATATCTATAATGCCATTGTTTGTACCCACAATTAATTTCTGCTCTAGTAATCCACCCTTTGCTATCACTATGTAGAATATCTAAGTAATTTATTTGCTCTGAATATTCCTCTTGTCTTAATACTTGTCCCATGCTCTCACCTCCTTTGTTTAACTACTTTATTTTACTTGATATTAAAATACTATACAATGCAAATTATTCCATCTATTGACAACAAGGTATAAGCTCCCCCTTATAGCTCTTAACAAAAAATGAGCCTTTTTTTCACTTTCAAAATTTAACTTTTAATGTCTTTCAGTTAATATTACTTAAAAGACCTTATTTATCATATTCACCTTTAAGAACTCTTCCTATTGTGAATTTGCTCCACCCTGTTTCTTTTTCAATAGCTCTATAACTTAATCCATCAGCTCTAAGCTCTTTTATTTCTTGAATTTGCTTATCAGTAATTTCTTGTGTTCTTGGTACAAATGCTTTTCCTTTAAGCTTGTTGTTTTCATCAATTAATTTTTGAACTTCATCTTTATAAGGCTGAAGCATTTCTTCAAGCTCCTTTATCTTTATCATTAATTCTTCATTCTTTTTAATAAGCTTTAAATTTTCTTCATCAAGAAGTCTACAAGTATTTTCACTCCTTTCAAGTTCTTCCT
>OLSO01000899.1_pt1 | contig 26294 bp, 18 predicted proteins | sample 1672441 | NCBI WGS metagenome assembly OLSO01 (sample SAMEA3136686, study PRJEB25190) | human gut metagenome | biome: human gut; feature: human-associated habitat; material: faeces | place: Austria | collected 2013 | reverse complement strand
TCTTGTTGGAAATGGTATTGGTTGATTCATTTTTGCCCAGACGTGACCAACCCTGATAACGGCTGCCGTCGTACTCTATAGTTAAACGTATATTTCGCATAATTGACACCTCTATTATAAAATGTGATAATTAACAGTATTGAAAACACATACAGTATAGCAGAAAAAGCTTTCCTATGTCCAGCGGGACACAGGAATTTCATATGTGGTTCGAGATGGGAAAGGAGTGGAACTATGAATTTGATTGATATGCATTGTGATACCCTGTGGAAAATGATACAGCAGAATGAGTATGATCTGATGGAGAATCCGTGGAGTGTCAGTATTCCTGCGATGAAAGAAGCCGGGACACTGGCGCAGTTCTTTGCATGTTTTACCTGCCTGGAAGAGCAGAACATGGATTATGAGAAATGTTACGAGCAGGCACTGGCTATGATAGAGCTGTTAAAGAAAAACTGGCTTCCCATCGTAGTCGGTGCGTCCTGTGGATCTCTTGCATCAATGGGGAGCGTGCTGCTGATGTGTAAGCTGTTTGGCATGGACGAGGCGATGACAGTCTCGCTCATTCCGAAGTCCGTTACGACACCCATCGCAGTCAGCGTTGCGGAGGGACACGGAGGAATGGTGCCCATTACCGTTGTTGCGGTTATTTTTACCGGCATTCTGGGAAGCATTTTTGCACCGACACTGATCAGACTTTTCCGGGTAAACGATCCGATGATCGCCGGAATTTCCATCGGCGCATGCTCCCACGCGGTGGGAACATCCAAGGCGATTGAGTTGGGAGAAACAGAGGGCGCCATGAGCGGACTGGCGATCGGTGTCTGCGGTATCCTTACCGTACTGTTTTCGATGATTTTGATGCATTAAAGCTGGCCGCGCCGTGCGGTCAAAAACTGAGGCACGGGCATAAAAATTATAGCACGGATGTAAGAACGGCGCAGCGTCAAACTACTGCAGCGCAGGGCACGAAATGGGGGAGAGCATGGAGAAAGTGGAAAAAAGGACAGATCGGATCAAAATGGATGTGATACTGGCGGCAGGCTGTATACTGCGCCTGTTTTATGTGTTTTTTTCCACGATCTATGACAGACAGTATGATATCGGGATGATCGATCTGGATGCCGGACACACGGTGACAGGCGGACATCTGGCATATATCCAGTATTTATATGAAAACTGGAAGCTGCCGGATTTTGACCCGACGAGTGTTTATCAGTTCAACCATCCGCCGCTGCACCATTATCTGTGCGCGCTGTGGATGAAGCTTTGCTCTCTTTTTATTTCCAATACGGATGTGCTGGAGGAGTCGATCCAGGTCGTCCCGTTTGTCTGCTCGCTGCTTATTCTCTGGTTCCTTTTGCGGATTGCAGAGCAGTTTGAACTGACGGAAAAAGCAAAACGCTTTGTGATGCTGCTGTTTTGCTTCCATCCGGCGCTGGTGCTGCTTTCCGGAAGCGTGAACAACGATTGCATGAGCCTGATGTTTACGGTGATGTGCGTGTACTATACGATTTTGTGGAGCCGCTTTCCGACGGCGCATAACATCTTAAAGCTGGCGGTTTCCATCGCGCTTGGTATGCTGACAAAACAGAGTGTCGCGCAGATGGCCTTTCCGATCGCGGCGGTGATGCTCTGGATGCTGGTAAGAAGTCTGGGTAATGGACGAGATTACGGGGGGCGCAGCGTAGAGAGCACCCGAAATGCTGCAATTCCCGTCGTCCCGGTAAAGAAGCTGCTCGGTCAGTACGTTCTGTTTGGTGTAGTTTCGATTCCCCTTGGCATGAGCTTTTATATCCGAAATAGGATTCAGTTCCATATGCCCCTCGTGTGGATTTATACGCTGCCGGAGGATTCCTGGCAGTACACCGGAAATGTCCCGGTTTTGAACCGTTTCCTGTTCCCGGTTCCGTCGGAAATGTTGGACAACTTACGTCAGTTTAAGCTGGGCTGCGGCTATAATGTATGGATGCAGATCATCCGTACCTCAGTGCTGGGTGAATGGGATATGGCGGACGTCGGACGTAGTGTAAAAGTGCTGGCAGTGCTTTTGATGCTGGTCGGTGCGCTGCTGGCGCTGGCGGCATGGATGGCGTTTATTCGCGTATTTGTCGTTCGGGCAAAGCGCTTCGGCATCGATTCTGCGAGCCGGATTTTATTTGTGGTCGGCTATTTTGTGCATCTGCTCCTGTATCTGAAGTTTGCATATGATTATCCGCAGGAATGCAGCATGCATTTTCGATATATGGAAATCGAGCTGCTGTTTCCGGCGATTGCGCTGGCATTTATCTGGCAGGAGGGCACGAAAGAGCAGCTTGAGATGCGGCGCAGGGAGGGCGGTGCGACCGGGCATCCGGCGGTGAAAAGAGCAATATCGCAGGTGCTTTTTGTACTGCTACTGGCATTTTGCATGTTGAGCACGGCGATGACGGCAGTGTGGTGTCTGCTTTAAGGAAGATAGAGTACGGAGAAATCTGAATGGAAAATCGGACAGACCAAAGAGTATTCTGGCATGGAAAACTGAAAAAAGAATCCCGTAAAACATGGCAGGCGACGGCGCTTACTGCACTTTGCAGTGTGGCGCTGTTTTGCCTGCTTTTTTCTTATAAAAAAATGTATCCCTTCGGGGATGGATCAGTGGCGATCACGGATTTATATTCCCAGTATCTGCCGCTTTTGTATCATTTTTACGATGTTGTGACAGGACAGAAAAATCTGTTTCTGGACTTTAGCGTTTCCGGCGGGGCGAATCTGTATGCGGATACGATCAATGAGGTGCTCAATCCGTTTAACTATGTTTTGCTATTGTTTGGGCGGGACAGAATTTATCAGGCGGTCAATGTGCTGGTGCTGCTTTACAGCACTGCATCGGCGGTTACAGCGCATATTTTTCTGGAAAAAACAGCATCGGGCAGACGCTTTCAGAATGTAGCGCTCGCCCTTTGCTACGCATGCTGCGGGTACATGGCGTATAACTATCAGATCATCAAGTGGATGATTTTTCCGGTGATTTTTCCGCTGTTTTGTCTGGCGCTTTTGCGTTTGCTGCGGGAGAAAAAGGGCGGCTGGTACACTGTTTTGCTCGCATGGCAGCTGATGTTGTCCATTCAGCTCGGGTTTATGACGCTTCTGTTTTCACTTTTTGCCGGGGCGATCTGGCTCTATACCTGTGAGAGAAAAGAAAACCGCACCAAAAAAATGGGGTGCATGGGAATTGATACGCTGATCGGAATTTGTATTTCGGCGGCGGTTCTGCTCCCGTCTGCGATTCTGCTTTTGCAGTCTGCGCGTTCCGGAGAAAATCTGTCCTATTTCGGCGTGATGGAACGGCATGGTTTGGATGATTTGTTTGAGCGGCTGTTCCAGATTGCAAATCCGGTACTGATCGGGCTTCTGTTTGCTTCGGGATGTTTCCGGAAACGCAAAAGGCGCAGCGCTGCGGAACAGGAAACGCACAGCGCTGCAGAACGGTTCTGGCTGTATCTGACGGGATTTTTGTGGCTGACGGTATTGCTGGAACCGGCTAACCTCCTGTGGCATATGGGGTCCTATGTGTGCTTCCCGGTGCGCTATGGGTACATGGCGGTGCTGAGCATGGCGGCACTTGTGGCGGTGAGAAAGGAGCGCGATGCGGATGATTTTCGTACAGAAAATGTCTGCAAACATCCGGCAGGGCTCCGGCTGCGCTGTGTGCTCCTGCTGGTTGCTTCGGCTGTATCCGCATTGGGTGCTGTATGCCTGACACTCATTTGGGAAAAGCGTCTGGTGCAGGCGTTTTCCTCGCTGGCGATCAGCAAGGTGTGTCCGAAAGAAACCGCCGTGACAGCGGTTGTATTGCTGCTTGTTGGAGTATCGGCGTGGTGCGGACAAAAGGTGCTGCATGCAAAGACCTCCGGGAAAAAAACAGGAGAGGCAGGGTTCCCGGGAATGGCGGTGCTTGGAGCACTTGTTGGCGGCTTTTGTGTGTATACAATGATTTTACTGCCACCAGATTATGCGGTTCGACAGGAAAATGAAGCGGCGTACCGACAGATGACAGAAATTGCAAAGCAGGCGGAGAGTAAAAACGCTGCATCCGCAGAGCCTTCGTGGCTGCTTGCGCGCGAGGCTGATCGGGACGATCTTCCGATCAACGCTGCATTGGTGGACCGGAAAGGCTCGATCAGCGGATACTTTCCGACCGAAAGCAAACAGACAAAGGCGGTTTTGGAAAGTCTCGGTTATCTTGCACCCTGGGTTTCGGTGCGGGCCGTCGGCGGAACGGAAATTTCCGATACAATGCTGCGCAATGCGTTTGTATTCTCAAAGGAAGCTTTGGGGCAGTCGGGCAGCGGCAGCGTACTTTCCAATCAGCGTGCCTGGGCAGAGCTTCTGTCTGCAGAGGATGTTGAAACGAAACATCGACAGACTTCTGAAGAAGAGCAGAGCGTGGATGTGACGACCGGTTCGAAAGAGTATACGAATATCATGGAAGTTTTCCCGGCTCAGGAGCTTGTTGTGGAGGATGGAACGCTTTGTATTTCTGTGACGGACAAGCAGCTTTTGTATCTGGATGCAGGAAGAAGCGCGGATGAAATTTTTGTTTCAGTCAACGGTGAGCCGATTGAAATTCCGGAGAAAAACCAGATGGCGAGTGCACATCGGCTGATTTGGTTGGGAACTTTTGAAGCGCAGGAGGTGATGATTTCTGTTACCGACCGGATGGGGACGCTGGTCGCAGCACAGGAGATGGAGCTTGGTGCGCTGCATGAGAATGCATGGCAGGCGGTATTGCAGTCAGAAACCGCCAGAATCCTGCAGCCGTCAGAATGTTCCATTTCAGAGCGCAATGCACAAATTCATGTGAGTGTGTCTGCGGCAGAGGGAGAAACGTTGTTTGTTCCGTTCGTTGCGATAGACGGATGGAAGTGTATACAAAACGGAAAAACTGTGGATATCGAGCCGATACTTGGCGGCTTTTTGGGGATAACATTGACAGAGGGCGAAAATGAAGTTGTATTTTCGTTTGAGGAACCGGGACTGAAAGCTGGGGTTGGCATCAGCATTTTGGGGTTTGCATTCCTGTTGATTTTGTTTTTTGCGAGGCAAAAAGCTGAGGCGGGATGGAAAATTGCAGCAGAGCAGAAGGGGAAGGCTGAAAAATGCTTCGGTATGCTGTATCGGCTGCTGTTGGCAGTCTTTTTTGCAGGAATCTATGTGGTTCCCACGATTGGAATGGTCGTTTCTCTGACTGGAAAAATCGTGATGAAATTTTTCGGATAGTAGATAGAAATCGGACTGGAAAGGTTCTGGGATGGCATGAAAGAGAAAAAAGCGGGAAAAGACAGCGGAAGGTTGCTGCACGCGGATCGCAGACTGGAAGATGGAAAATCTGCAGGCGACAAATCGGTGGGCAGGCGGCATGCCAATGGCAAGCACGCAGTCCGTGTGTCAAAATTTCTTCAGGTTACAGTGCTTGCTGCAGGAGTGCTCGGAATGTCAGCTGCTTCTCAAAGCATGACAAAAATTTCTGAGAAAGAGCAGCCGTTATGGCAGGTATGGAGTGCGGAAGAATGTGACGCCGGATTGACGGTAGAAACCGTTGGGGAAAATCTGATTTTACAGAAAAAAGCGAAGCTGACAGCGGACAGCGAGGAAGGCAAGGACTTTCGGGCGATGTATGCGGGGGACGGAAATCATACGGACGAAACCCTGCGCTGGTCGTCGGAAAACGATTGGGAAAACAACGATCACTGGCTGATGGCGGATTTTGGAGAACCGGTCAGCATCGGTGCAGTTCGGATATACTGGGAACGGACGAATGCGAAAAGCTATGCGCTGGAATATTCCCAGGATAAAGAGAACTGGCAGCAGGCGTCTGTTTTTGAAGAAGCGCCGGAGCAAAAAGAGCAGCAGATTGTGTTGAATGAGCCTGTAGAGGCGCGGTATTTTCGTCTGCATGTGACGGACGTTTTGAAAGAGGAAAGCGATTTAAGCCTGTATTATCAGAACGTCTCGGTACAGGAGCTGGAAGTGTACGGACAGTTGGAGGATTGTTTTGTGGTTGAAACACCTGTGATTGAAGCTGGGAGCCGCAGAACGCTGGAGCTCCCAACGGTGCCGGAGCCGTACAGCATTTCCTTTGGCGGTGCGGATTATGATGTGCTGGTAAATATGGACGGAAAAATCACGGACACGATCGCGGATACGCAGGTTGAGCTTGGATTTATTCTGGAAAAAGACGGAGAAATGCAGGAACTGCCGGGAATACAGACAAAGATTCCGGCATCGGAGAGGGTGGAAGTGGACAGAGAACGGGAGGAAGTACCGGAAGCCCTCTCGGCAGTGACCCTTCCAGAGGGCTTTACCGCGATGGAATGGAAGCCCGGTGGCGCGTCCACTGGAGCGGCCCACTCTGACTGGACAACCCGTTTCATCCGGGTCGTGTACCGGGACGAGGAGCTGGAGCGGACGGCACAGCTTTTTGCAACGGAGCTTTCCGGACAGTTGCTGCAGGACGTATCGGTTGAGAAGCTGGCGGATACAGAAAAACCAGCGGAAGGAGATATCGCCCTGAACTTTCGGAAGGCTGTCGGGGACGGGAAAGAATGGACACAGACGCTTGGGAACGAGGGGTATGAACTGAATTTGGAAGCAGAGAGTCCGGGCGTGATTTCGATTTCGGCGCGCACGAAGCGCGGGGTGCGCTGGGGGTGTGTGGCGCTTGGACAGCTTTGGGAGAAATCAGAAGGACAGCTTCCGGCCGGCGTGCTGCGGGACTATCCGGCGTGGTCGGTCCGGGGCTTTGGAATCGACGTAGGGCGCAGACCGGTTTCCCTCGAACTTCTGTACCGCATTGCAGAAGAGCTTTCAAAGCATCAGATGAACACGCTGCAGATTCATTTGAACGACAATCAGATCATTTCCCAGAGCGATTACGATGGGACAAAAGAGGGCGCGCGACAGTTGTATGCGGGGTTTCGACTGGAATCGGATGTGAGAAATAAAGCGGGACAGTCGATTACGTCGCAGGATCTGTATTATTCCAAAGAAGAATTTGCACAGTTTATCGAGGACGCTGCGGTGATGGGCGTTGAGGTCGTGCCGGAAATCGACACGCCCGCCCACAGTCTGGCACTTACAAAAGTATTTCCGAAGCTTGGGCTTTCCGGTGACCCGGAGAGTGTCGATCAGCTGGATTTGTCCAACCCGGCAGCGCAGAAGCTGGCAGAGACGATTTGGTCGGAATACCTGACGGAGTCGGATACTTTTTCCGGAACGGGGACGGTGCATATCGGCATGGACGAGTATTTTGGGAATCAGAAAGCCTTTGTGGATTATATGAAAGCGCTTTCGGACTATGTGGCGGAGGCAGCGCCGGAAAAGACGATCCGCATGTGGGGCAGCCTGTCGAAGACCGGACAGGATTATTCGGGGCTTTCCAGAAAAATTCAGCTACAGGTATGGGATACGGACTGGACAGATCCGCAGGAAATGTATGATGCCGGATTTTCCGTCATCAATTCGCTGAGCAGCAGTCTGTACCTGATTCCGGGCGGCGGCTATGACCGTCTGGATCTGGATTTTCTGGAAAAAAAGTGGCAGCCGAACGTTTTCGAAACGCAGGAGCGAACCTGGGAGCTTCCGCGGTGGTCGAGCCGGATGCTGGGAGCCTGCTACATGCTGTGGAATGATTATGCATCGCAGGATGGAAATGAAATTACGGAGGACGGGCTGTTTGAGCGGTTCGCAGAGCCGCTGGACATCCTGGCACGGAAGTTGTGGAAATAAAGAAAAGGAGAGAAAGAAAATGAAAATCATATCAGCTGTTGTATACAAACCGCAGCTTCAGACTGCTCTGGAAAAAAAGACTGCGGACGTATTTTGCAAAAATTTAAAAAAACGAAGCGGTGTTTCTTTACTGCAGTCTAAAACGTCTGGAAAAATCAGCATAGAGTTTTATAAAGAGGACAGCTGCAGCGAGGAGGTCAAAGCGCTGTTTGACGGCATCACTGTGCCGGGCAAAGAGGGCTTCCGGATCCGGGTTATCGACAACCCGGACGGCAGCGGGCGCATCGTTGTGCTCGGAAAAGACGAGCGCGGTGAGTTTTACGGGATGGCGCGGCTTTTGAGAAAAGCAATTGTAAAAAAAGGCAGCATTGAAATTCCGGACGAGCTGGACAGCCTGAGCATGACGCCGCAGTATCCGCTGCGGGGACATCAGTTGGGCTACCGGGACAAAAACAATACCTACGGTGCATGGTCAAAAAAGGAATTCGAGGCGTATATCGAGGATCTGGCGCTGTTCGGAGCAAACGCCATCGAGCTGCTTCCGCCGAAGACGGACGACCGTTTGTATTCCGCACTTTTCCCGGAAGATCCGATGGAGCTGATGTGCGAGGTTTCCAAAATCATTCATTCCTATGGCATGGACGTCTGGTTGTGGTATCCGAATGTCGGACGCGATTATCATGATTTTGGGTGCATCGACCGGGAGATGGAAGAACGCCGGAGGGTCTTTTCTGCAATTCCTTATCTGGATGCAATGCTGGTTCCGCTGGGGGATCCCGGTTCCCTCTGGCCGACGGATGCGATGCGTCTGACAGAGCATTTTGTGGAAATTCTGCACGAATATCATCCGGAAGCGGGCGTATGGGTTGCACCGCAGCATTTTCAGCCGGAGCCTGGCTGGTACGATACTTTTTATGAAGAAATCGCAAAGGAGCCGGACTGGATTACCGGTGTGTGCTTTGCGCCCTGGGAGCAGGACAGCATCGAAGAGCTGTATGAGAAGCTTCCCGAAAAATATCGTGAAAACATTCGGAACTATCCGGATATTTCCCACAATTCGAACTGTCAGTTCCCGGTGGAAAACTGGGATATGGCGTTTGCACTGACGAGCGGACGGGAGGGCTACAATGCGCGTCCGGAAAAAATGAAAGCGATTCACAATATGTTAGAGCCGTATACCATCGGTTCGATCACCTATTCCGAGGGTATCCATGACGACGTCAACAAGATCCTCTGGGCGGATCAGGATTTTGACAGCTCGGTGGCGGCAGAGGAAACGATGGCGGATTATGCAAACCTGTTTATTGATTCGGAAACCTCTGAGCAGGTTGCGGAATTTTTGATGGACGTGGAGCATAACTGGGATGGCCCGGTTCTGGAAAACGACGGAATCGATGCACTGTATGAATCCTTTACAGCATTCGATAAAACCGTATCGAAACAGGTGAAAAACAATTACCGCTATCAGATGTTAAAGCTGCGGATTTTGACGGATTACTGGACGAAACAGAAATATGCAAAGGATCAGGAGTTGGAGCAGCAGGCGCGTGCGGTGCTCGACCTGGCGGATATTACCGGAAGCGAAGCAGTTATCCGGGAGGCGCGGACGATCCTGAATCTTTCCAGGGACGTTCCGGCGGCGGAGGATGTGCTGTTTGAAATGCTGAAGCTGGCAGACAGCCTGCGGAATTTGTGCGGTATTCAGCTGACCGAAAACCATCACGGCGGGCAGTGCTGGATTCGCGGCGCGTACCTGCAGACGAGAAGCATGCCGTTAAACGATTATCAGTATTTGATGCAGAGCTTTAAGCGGATTGAAAAGATGCAGAACGAAAAGAACAGATGCGCAGCACTGCATCAGCTGAACCTGCGTCAGGATCCCGGCGACGGAAACCAGTTCTGCGCGCCCGGCACTTACGAAGGCTTTTCACATGTTTCCGTATGGCACAGCTGGGAGGAAGATCCCGGATATTTAAAAACTCCGTTCATCGATCACAGCGTGTATACAATGGTCGGCCTGCTGCATGAGATCGACGGCTGGTACCACGAGTTCCCGATGCCGCTGACCTGGGCGCTGAATGTGACGGTGCAGTATGGAACACCGCTGGAAATGACGTTTACCGGACTTGATCCGGAAGCTTCTTATGGGATGAAGGTATTTTATCCGAATTCGTTTTTCCGGGCATTTGTGGGACAGACCGCGCTGAAGGATGAAACGCTGGTCAATATCCGTGCCGGAAAAGTCCTGCTGGCAGATCGGATTGCGCAGAATCCGAACGGAAAATCTGTCCGCCGGGAGATCGAGGCTGGAAGAGAGCCGTTCTGGGAATACGACCTGCCGAAGGAATCCTACCAGGATGGCACGCTGAAAGTCCGTTGGGAGGTTTACGATACCTTAAAGGCGCTGGCAGTCAGCGAAGTATGGATTATGAAAAAAGAATAGACGATAAAAAGAACCGGTCCTTTATGACCGGTTTTTTTATCGTACAGAGTTCAGAAAAGGGCAGCTTTTTGTCTTGCTTCACGGCGGCGTTTGTATTCTGCCTTGTCGAGAGGTACAATCATGCCGCAGCTTTCGCACAGGATGCCGCGTTGTTTTTCAAGACTGACGATGGGGATAAAGAAAAGCGTTACCTGATCGAGCTGGCGGCAAAGGGTTTGGGGAGCATCATGTCCGCAGTTTTTACAGATCGCATGTCCCCATGCGCCTTCCCGCTTGAATAAGGTTCTGGTTCCGTAAGTGATCACCATTGCATACCTCCGTTTACAGATTGTTTCAGCATATCCAGTGCAGTGTTAAAGCTTTTAGATGTATTCGGGCAGGCTGCAACAAGGATCCGCTGTCCATTCTTGAGCTCCAGAGCAATGTAATTGGATGTTGTAGGCTGGCCGTTCACCATGTTGCATTTAAAAACATTATAAAACTGATCGAGGGGGTATACAGAAAAACCATACTGCAAATTGGAAAAGTCAAGGAGATAATGGGGAGAGACAGCGAGACCTAATCTGTCATAAAAAGCAGCGTCAGTTGACTGGAAATCCTGACAGAGTGGTTCGAACTCACCGTCTTGCATAAGCTCCTGAATACGGGTCTGAATGTGATTGCTGTTTTTCCTGAAGGAGATCAGGACGATCACACTGAGGATGAAAAAGACTGCAGAAAATATAAAGAGCACAAGGCTGCTGCCCATCAAAGGTGCGGTGGTATCGAGATAATGATCACCCAAGGTTTGCTCATAGTCGGAAAGGGAGAGCTCAAAGCCGTTGTTATTAAAGTAGTCTACAAGGTATCCGGCAAGCTTTTTGGGGATCTTCTTGCTTTGACCGACAGCAGTCTGAGGAACCATTGCTTTCAGATCGGCATCGGAAATGGTTTCATTGTAAACCGGAAAGGGACAGGAGTTTTCGGTGCTGATGATAGACCAGTAACCTTTGTCGTTTTCGGCAACATAATATTTCTTTACAGTCCTTCCGTCAGAGGTTTGCTCTGCGAAGGGTCCCATAACATAGACGATATTGAGGGAAGCATAGCCGCCGGAGGTCGGGTCAAAGGGCTGATCCTTGTGGGGGATCAAAAAAATGCCGAACAGCAGAAAGAAGGCAGCAGCAATCAGCAAAACCGCCGGGACAGTCCGGTTTGTTTTTCCCATTTTAAGCAAGTTCTTTTTAAAATCTTCCATTAACGATAACTCTCCTCCCAGAGCTGAAATCGTGTGGGATTTCAGATTGATCTGTGTCATAGGAACAGCATAACAAGTTCATAACGGAAGATAAAGCAAGAAATTTAAGCTGTGATATCAGTTTTTTTAGATAAACAGCTCGATCAGGAAAACCAGTGCGCAGCAGATCACGGATACCGGAAATAATCCGGCGCCGAGCCATGCGGCGATGATTCCGGCGATCAGGGCAACTGCACCGGAAATCGGCGACTGCGTTGCGTGCAGGATGGCTGGAAAGGTCATCACAGCGAGCGTAACATAAGGCACATAATAAAGAAACGACTGGATAAATGTGTTGCGGATCGGTTTGCGGATCAGCGTCAGCGGAAGGACGCGGATTGTATAGGAAACCAGCGCCATGACGGCGATATAAAGCACATTACGACTCATGTTCGGATTCCTCCTGTGTATTTTTGACCGGGAATAAAATTGCTGCGGCAGCGGAAATCAGCACGGTAAGCAAAATCGTGCGGGTTCCGTCGGACAATGCAGAAATTCCGGGCACATAACTGCCGAAAAAGCTCAATGCAAAGCTGATGACGATCAGGATAGCAACGACTTTATTTTTCCGGGCGGGGGGGATGATGATTGCGAGGAACATGCCGTAAAGGGCGACGCTGAGCGCACTGACAGCGCGCAGCGGAAGCGCGTTTCCTGCCATGATGCCGAAGGCTGTGCCGAACGCCCATGCAGGAGCGGCAAGCAAAATCGCACCATAGGTATAGAACGGATTCAGGCAGCCGGGGCGGGAAATCGTGATGCCGAACAGCTCGTCCGTTACATCATAAGCGATAATCAGTCTGTGGAAAAACGGCGTGCCGGGTGCAAAGCGCTGCGCGAGCGCACAGCTCATCAGCAGATACCGCGCATTTGCGATCAAAGTAATAAGCGCTACCTGGAAAAGCGTCGCATTGGCGGCGATTAAGGTGAACGCAGCATATTCTCCGGCGGAGGCATTGTTTAACAGACTGGCAAAAAAGCCCTGCAGCGGCGTCAGACCGGCGTTTCTTGCGGCGATACCGAGGGAAAAGGAAACGGCAAAATAGCCCAGTGCGATGGGAACGCCGTCGCGCATGCCGTTTAAGAAAATCCTGCGGTCGAACGCCCAGGCGGGGCGGCCGGACAGCCGGGAGGTTTCGGAACTGGAAGTCATGATAATAGAAGTCCTTTCTTTGGTGCGTGTGAACTGCACACCAATGGCGTGCAGAATTTATTATAGCGCACCCTATCTTTGAAAAAAAGAGGAAAAAACTGAATTTACATAGAAAATAGAAGTTTTTTTTCTACAGGAAATGATTGACGGAAAGGAAGAAAGAGACTACTATAGAACAGATAAAAATTTATAGGAGGTTTATAATGGAGGAGAAAAGTGTGGCAATTAAAGACGCCAGAACACTTGGTGTACCGAAGATGCTGCTGTTAGGTCTGCAGCATATGTTCGCAATGTTTGGTGCGACGATTTTGGTACCGATTCTGGTCAACAACTATTTTGAAGGAGAAGGGCTTTCCATTCAGGTAACCCTGATCTGCGCGGGTCTGGGAACTCTGTTCTTCCACCTGTGCTCCAAGCTGAAGGTACCGGCTTTCCTTGGTTCGTCCTTCGCATTCCTGGGCGGTTTTGCTACGGTAGCAAATCTGAACACCGGAATTTTCGCAGACATGACCATGGGAGAAAAGCTGCCTTATGCCTGTGGCGGTATTGTTGTAGCTGGTTTGTTGTATCTGGTGCTTGCCCTGGTCATCAAGCTTGCAGGTGTACATCGCGTTATGCATTATCTGCCGCCTGTTGTAACCGGTCCGATTATCATCTGTATCGGTCTGTCCCTTGCACCGTCTGCAATCTCCAACGCATCGACCAACTGGCTGATTGCCCTGATTGCACTTGGAACCATTATCGTATTTAACATCTGGGGAAAAGGAATGTTCAAAATTATCCCGATTCTGATGGGCGTTGTGGTTTCCTATGTTGTTGCAGCTGTTTTAAATGCAATTGGCCTGACAAATCCGGACGGAAGCGCTATCCTGGATTTCTCCAACATTGCATCTGCATCCTGGGTTGGCCTGCCGCCTTTCCAGCTGTGCAAATTTAACCTGACTGCAATTTTAGTTATGGCTCCGATCGCGCTTGCTACCATGATGGAGCACATCGGCGATATGTCCGCGATTTCCGCAACAGTCGGCGAAAACTTCATCGCTGATCCCGGTCTGCACCGCACTCTGGTAGGCGACGGTCTTGCAACCGCTCTGTCCGCTCTGGTTGGCGGTCCTGCAAACACCACCTACGGTGAGAACACCGGCGTTCTGGAATTAAGCCATGTACATGATCCCCGAGTGATCCGTATTGCAGCTGTATTCGCAGTAATCTTAAGCTTTATTCCGAAGATGGCTGATGTAATCGGCTCCATGCCGTCCGCAATCATCGGCGGCGTAAGCTTCATGCTGTATGGTATGATTTCCGCAATCGGTGTCCGTAACGTAGTAGAGAACCATGTAGACCTGACCAAGTCCCGCAACCTGGTTATCGCAGCAGTAATCCTGGTATGCGGCCTGGGCTTCTCCAGTGGTCTGACCTTTACGGTATTCGGCACATCCATCACGCTGACCGGTCTTGCAATCGCAGCGCTGGCAGGTATTATCCTGAATGCAATTCTGCCTGGCAATGACTATGAGTTCGGTAAGGATTTAAAGGGTGATATTAACAGAGGCGTTACCCTGAAACCGAATCCGGAAGAAATTAAGTAAAAATCGAGGGCGCGCCCCGTTATAAGAGGTGCACAGGAACAGCCCCGGCAGTTTTCAAACAATAGAATGCACGCTCTGCGAGCATTCTATTGTCATGAATAAAAACTGTCGGGGCTGTTTTTTTGTTTCATGGGAAAATGCGTCCTATGAAATAAAAACGCTCCGCGAGGATGCGCCAAGGCACATTCTTTTTTACATCAGCTTACGGAATAATGCGGTCAGATCTTCGATGCTTGCATCCTTCGGGTTGCCGGGTGCACATGCATCTGCATGGGCAGATTCTGCCAGGAACGGAAGATCCTCTTCCTTGATGGCTTCGAGCTTGGACGGAATGCCGACATCCTCGGAAAGCTTGCGGACAGTATCGATCGCAGCTTTACGGTAAGCAGCCTGATCCATCTGATCAACGCCTTCTACGCCCATTGCGCGTGCGATTTCACGGTATTTTTCACCGGTGCAGTCTGCGTTGTATTCCATAACGATCGGAAGCATCATTGCGCATGCAACGCCGTGAGGGGTGTCATAAACAGCGCCCAGGGTGTGTGCCATGGAATGAGCGATGCCGAGACCGACATTGGAGAAGCCCATGCCTGCGATATACTGACCAAGAGCCATGCCTTCACGGCCTTCTTTGGTGTTAGCGACGGCATTACGCAGGGATTTGGAAATGATTTCGATTGCCTTTAAGTGGAACATATCTGTCATTTCCCATGCAGCCTTGGTGGTGTAGCCTTCGATTGCGTGGGTCAGAGCATCCATACCAGTAGAAGCAGTCAGGCCCTTTGGCATGGAGGACATCATATCGGGATCAACGACTGCGATGATCGGCATGTCGTGGGGGTCAACGCATACGAATTTGCGCTTGCGCTCTACGTCGGTGATAACGTAGTTGATGGTAACCTCTGCAGCGGTGCCGGCAGTGGTAGGAACAGCGATAATCGGAACGCAGGGCTTTTTGGTGGGAGCAACGCCTTCGAGGCTGCGGACGTCTTCAAATTCCGGGTTGGCGATGATGATGCCGATGGCCTTGGAGGTATCCATAGAGGAACCGCCGCCGATTGCGATGATGTAGTCAGCACCGGAAGCCTTGAACGCTGCAACGCCGTTCTTTACGTTTTCAATGGTCGGGTTTGCTTTGATATCGGAGTAGATTTCATAAGCAAGACCTTCGCGGTCTAAAATATCCGTTACCTTTGCGGTTACGCCGAACTTGATCAGATCCGGATCGGAACATACAAATGCTTTCCGGAAAGCATGAGCCTTTGCTTCGTTTGCGATTTCTTCGATTGCGCCAGCTCCGTGATAGGAGGTCTGGTTGAGCATAATTCTGTTTGCCATTGGAAAAACCCCTTTCTTTCGATCGATTTTTGATAATTTCATTGTAATACAAAAAAGGAAAGAAAAAAAGGAAATTTTTATAAAATCGACATTATTCTAATGAAAAAAAGGAAGAAATGTTATTGAAATTTACCAGAATTTGCTTTCTTTTCAAAACTTTTTTAGCTTTGTTGACAATCTACGATTCTGCAGATGGAAATTCCTTTTTGCAGTTTTTAGAAGCTGCGTCGTCCGGTGCCTGGGGGGTGCAGCAAAAGCGTCTGGAATATTCCAGGTTTGCCTGAATCAGGTTGTATTCCAGTAAAAGACGGAGCGTGCAGGAGAGACATTCGGGAGATTTGGCGTGCGCTTCGCACACGTCCTTGAAAGAGTGGGACAGATTCAGAATATCCAGAGAAGAGACTGCCATGCAGATCACCTGAAACGCTCCGTTTCTATATAGTATGGCGCGCGTGCCGCCGGGGTGCGAAACCGCTGCGGTGGATACCTCTTCTTTCCGGATAAAAACAGCGATGACAAGACTTTCCTGCTTGCATCCTGCCCTACAGATGATAAACTGGGAGTAAGAATCGAAAGGGACAGGAGGCACACAGCATGAACCTAAATCCGCTTGCGGCAGAGGAGCAGTTTTTAAACCCATTGGATCGCGTCAACGGATTCGATATCCGTCCGGGGCTATATGAAATCAACGGAGCGACTTCCTTCGGAAGTTGCGTCAATTTTACAATTCATTCTCAGAATGCGGTTTCCTGTGAGCTGCTGCTGTTTCACAGAGGGGAAAAAGAGCCTTACGGGACGATTCCTTTTCCGGAAAATTACAGGATCGGGCGGGTATATTCGATGATCGTGTTCGGTCTGGATATTTACGATTTTGAGTACGCCTATCGGATGGACGGACCGAATGTTCCGGAAAAAGGGCTGATTTATGATAAAACAAAAGTGCTTTTGGATCCGTATGCGCGGGCGGTGACGCAGCAGAGCATCTGGGGAAAAGAGCCCGACCGGGAGAAGGGTTATCATGGGCGGGTGGTGTTCAACGATTTCGACTGGGGTGACGCCGGAGAGCCGAAAAAGTCGATGCAGGAGCTGATTATTTATGAGATGCATGTGCGCGGTTTTACAAAGCATGCCTCCTCGGGCGTGCAGTTTCCGGGAACGTTTGAGGGTATCCGGGAAAAAATCCCCTACCTGAAGGCGCTTGGCATCACTGCGGTTGAGCTGATGCCGGTGTTTGAATTTGACGAGACGATGGGAAAACGTGAAATCGGCGGCAGGACGCTTCTGGATTACTGGGGCTACAACACGGTTGGATTTTTTGCACCGAACACAGGATACACGGCGCGTCAGGAGTATAACCGGGAAGGGACGGAGTTTAAAAATCTCATCCGGGAGCTTCACCAGAACGGAATCGAAGTCATTTTAGACGTGGTGTTCAATCATACCGCGGAGGGAAACGAGCAGGGACCGTTTTTTGAATTTAAGGGAATCGACAACCGGATTTATTATATGCTGACGCCGGAGGGAGACTATTATAATTTCAGCGGATGCGGAAATACGTTAAATTGCAACCATCCAGTCGTACAGCAGATGATTCTGGAATGCCTGCGGCATTGGGTAATTCATTATCGGGTGGACGGTTTTCGCTTTGATCTTGCGAGCATTTTGGGACGAAACGAGGACGGGACGCCGCTGTTACAGCCGCCTCTGCTTCGGAATCTGGCGGAAGATCCGGTGCTGAAGGACGTCAACCTGATTGCGGAGGCATGGGATGCGGGCGGTTTGTATCAGGTCGGAAATTTCCCGGCGTGGAACCGGTGGGCGGAGTGGAACGGCAAATACCGGGACGAGCTGCGCAGCTTTTTAAAAGGAGATTACTGGTTCGCAGCACAGGCGGCAAAGCGGATTACCGGCTCTCCGGATCTGTATGGCGGGCAGTATCGGGGCTACAATTCGTCAATCAATTTTCTGACCTGTCACGACGGCTTTACGCTGTACGACCTGTATTCTTATAATGAAAAACATAACGAGGAAAACGGCTGGAATAATACTGATGGTGCAGATGATAACCGGAGCTGGAACTGTGGGTACGAGGGAAAATCCGACAACCCCGGAATAGAAGCGCTTCGGAAAAGAATGATCAAAAATGCCTGTGCGGTGTTGCTGTGCAGCCGCGGAACGCCGATGTTTCTGGCGGGGGACGAATTTTGCAATACGCAGTTTGGCAACAACAACGCCTACTGCCAGGACAATGAAATTTCCTGGCTGGACTGGTCGCTGTTGGAAAAAAATAGAGAAATTTACGAATTTTTCCGCTATATGATTGCATTCCGCAAAAAACACTCTGCAATCCGCGGAGAATGCAGTCCGTCCGGGCTTGGGTTCCCGACGGTCAGCGTCCATACGAATCAGCCCTGGGACAGCAATGTGACCCAGGAAAGTAAATTCCTGGGCGTGATGTTTGCGGGGGCGGTTCCGGCCGGAAGCAGCCAGGAAACAGGACGAAATCAGGAAAACGCGTGGAGTCAGGAAGCAGAGAGACGCCGGAAATCGGTGTGGAGTTTGGAAACGGAGCGAACCCGGGAATTGGAAACGGAAGATCTCGTGTACCTGGCGATCAATGTTTTCTGGGAGGATCAGCAGTTTTTTCTGCCGAAGCTTCCAAACGGCTTTGTATGGAGGCTTGCGGTCAATACGGACCAGCCGGAAATGCCCGAAAAGGAGTCACAGATGACTGTCATTGACAGTGAATTTATCCTGAAACCGCGCAGCGTCGCCGTTTTTGTGGGAGGCCCATCCTTTTAACAAAATGCCGCGAAATGGAAAGAAAAGCTGATGATGTCTCCACATTATAAGCCAAACATTTCGCGGCAGATTTTTTTCCCGGTCTCTGTGCGGAAAATGTTGTCATAGGTCGCTCGGATATGGGCTGTGTCCGTGTTTCCTTCAAAGAGGTTGACCAGAAAATCCGCCTCCACCAGAATCTGATAATCGAGACCGTCGATGCCGGTATAAGTATGATGATGACCGACTAAAAAGCTGACGCGCTCTATCACATCTTTTTCAAATCCCAGCTCGGAGAGCATCTGCTCTGCCAGGGCAGGACCTTCTTTTTCCTGTAATTTTCCGTTTCCGTCTCCGTATTTTTCCAGACACAGCCGGATGCCGATATCGTGCACGATGGCGGCAGCTTCCGTAATGAACAGCGTTTTTTCATCGAGATGCTCGGAAACAGCGATCGTCTTTGCAAAGCTGTGCACCTTCAGAAAATGCTGAATGCGCTCCGGGCTGCCGTGATCGTAGGAAATCATTTTTAAAATAAGCGGTTCTAAAGTCATACGAAGCTCCCTTCTTTGTGAGATACATAAGTCAGTTAAGAACATCATAGCGCGGTTTTCCTGATAATTCAAGCGCAGGAAAACGGTTGACAGTTCTCTGCGGATAAACTAGGATGAAAAAAGATGTAGGTACATCCATTTTGAAAAACTATCGTGCAGGAAAGCCCCTGCAACTTAAATTCAGGAGGACGCTTGCGATGGACCCAACCGAACGGAAAATGACGAAAATTGCGCGGGAGTTAAATAAGCTGACGGTACAGACGATGAAGGAGGAAGGAATCGGGACGGCGGAGTTCGATTTTATCCATCTGGTGCGGCACCATCCCGGCATCACACAGGCGCAGCTGCGGGAAGAATTAAAGATCGACAAGGGAGCTGCGGCGCGCCGGGCGGCAAGCCTGGAAGCGAAGGGCTACCTGATTCGCCGGGACAATCCGGAGGACAAAAGAAGTCAGCTTTTGTATGCGACAAAAAAGGCGGAAGGGCTGAAAAACTCCAAGGTCAGCATTGAATCGACGTTTTATGAGTGGCTGATGGAGGAACTGGACGAATCAGAAACCGAGTACTTTTGCGAAATGCTGGATCGACTGTATCTGAGATCGAAAAAAGAAAGCCGGTCTGGATTTTTGCAGGTAAAGGAACGGGTGGACAGAGGAGAAAAGGATGGCTGAAGGGACGACGATGTGCGACAGGAAAGAATCGGGAATCCGGACTGCCGGGAAAAAACCGGATCAGATCGGAAGCTACTTTGTGACGGAGTGGAAGCCGCTGCTTGCGGTGACGGTTTCCGGCCTGATTTATAATATCGGACTGCTCGCGGGACCGTGGTTTGAAGGACGGCTTGCACAGTGCCTGCTGGATGTATTTACAGGGGAAAAATTTTTTACCGATATGCTGCTTTTGGTGTGCGCGTATGTGGCAGTGATCGGATTCGTGCAGGGCGCGCGCTACATCAAGCGGTTTTATGTGCGCCGGTTTGCGAACGATATCAACCGGAGCATGAAGCAGGTGCTTTACGGGAATCTGGTACATAAAAGTGTAGATGAGCTGGAAAAAGAGGGGGCCGGAAGCTTTCTGACAAAAGCGGTGTCTGACGTGGATGCGTGCGTAGAGGGAATCCGGAAGTTCACGACGGAGATTTTTGATACCGGTATTGCGCTGCTTGCCTATGCTGCGATGCTGTTGTGGTACGACTGGCGGCTTGCACTGCTGTGTCTGTTGTTCCCGCCGTTTTCCTATTTGATGGCGGAAAAGATGAAAACCGTGGTAGAGCGCAGCAATGCCGCATATAAGGAGAGCGCCGGACGCTTGAATACAGCGACGCTGGACCGCGCGGGCAACGCGGTGACTTATCGGATTTACGGCTGTGAAAAACAGCGCAGCGGCATGTATGAAAAACAGCTGGACGATTACGAAAAAACAGCAGTCCGTGCAGGGATGCAGGTCGTAGCGATGCCTCCGCTGTATCAGGTGATTTCTATGGGAAGCACCGTGCTGATTTTGTATTTCGGTTCGAAAAATGTGTTAAACAGCGGATGGGCGGTTTGGAACATCGCAGCGTTTACGACATTTTTATCCTGCTATGGAAAGCTTGCGGTCAAGTCCTCGAAGGCGGCGAAGCTGTTTAACTCCGTACAGAAAGCGAACGTTTCGTGGAAAAGAATCCGTCCGTTGCTGACAGAGCCTCCGGAAGAAACAGAAGAAAAGACAGCCGGGGCGGTCAGCCTGAAGCTGGATCAGGCGGGCGGCGCATATCCGGGCGGAAAGCAGATTTTTGACGGATTGACGATAAGTGCAAAGCCTGGACAGATCATCGGGATCACGGGTCCTGTTGCGTGCGGCAAATCGACACTTGGTAAAATTTTTCTGGGAGAAGTGCCTTATACCGGGCATGTTTTGTTAAACGGGAAAGAATTATCTGAATATTCAGACAGAGAACGCAGGAGCATGGTCGGATGGCAGGGACACGATCCGGAGCTTTTGGCGGACAGTGTTCGAAACAATGTCGCACTCGGAGAGGAGCAGATCGATGTCGGCAGGGAGCTTTCGCGCGTCTGCCTGGATCGGGAGGTGGCTGAAATGGAAAACGGCGTCGATACGCTGGTCGGCAGCCGCGGCGTGCGGCTTTCCGGCGGGCAGCAGGCGAGAACGGCGCTTGCACGGACGCTGTCCCATGCAAAGCCGCTGATCGTTTTGGATGACCCGTTTGCGGCGCTGGATCGGAATACGGAGGAGGAGATTTTCCGGGAATTAAAAGCGATGTCAAAGGATCGGATTATCCTGCTGATTTCGCACCGCCTGTATTTGTTTGATCAGACGGATCAGGTCATCTGGATGGAAAACGGACAGACGCAGACAGGAACGCACGAAAAAATGCTGCAAATAGTTCCGGAATATGCAAATTTGTGCAAGGTATGGAAGGAGGGAGCAGACCATGCGTGAGCGTTTGAAAAAAACGATGCCGTCAAAGGCGCATCATGAAATTCTCACTGCGGTGGGATCAATCTGCACACAGAATCTTCTGCTTCCGATTGCATTGGTCATCACCGTAGTCGGCGCGGTCGTCACTGCACTTGTGCCGCCGCTGATTCTGGAAAACATCGTGGACGGGCTGACTGCGGAAAACCCGATGCCGATTGCACAGGCATTTTCTTATTTCGGCGTGACAGCACTGGCGGGATTGCTGGAATCTACGCGGGAAAGCCTTTTGATCGTATTCGGACAGAAGCTGACTCACGGTCTGCGCAGTCAGATGTGCGAAAAGCTGTCGCAGCTGTCCGCAGATACGTTGAGTAAAATGGACGCAGGAACGATCGCATCCAGGTTCGTCGGGGATGTTGATACGCTGGAAACGCTGTTTACCTCCGGTATCATCAGCATGTTTGCAGACGCCTGCACGATGATCGGTATTTACGCAGTGCTCTGGCAGAAAAATCGCGGACTCGCGATTACCCTGCTGGCGATTCTGCCGCTGATTGCGCTGTTTACAAGACATGTTCAGAAAAAAATGCTGGCTGCGCAGATGGACAGCAGAAAGGCTGCCGCGCGGACGTCGGGTCTTGTGCCGGAGACGATTCATTGCATTCGGATGATCCATGTTTTTGGAAAAGAAGGCTTTATGCGCAAACGTTATGACCGTACGCTGCAGGAGGGATACGCTGCGATGGAGCGTACAAATTTTTACGATGCACTGTATTCTCCGGTTATTTTGATTACAGATGCGCTGGTGACGGGCGTTGTCATGCTGCTGTCGGCTTCGTCCGGCCCGGAAGTCAGAATGTTTTTCGGCATGTCAGTCGGTACGGCGGTTGCGGGAATTTCCTATATTTCGAGAATCTTTTCCCCAATCGAAAGCATTGGTATGGAAATCCAGACGATCCAGGAGGCGCTGGCAGGCGCGAAGCGTGTCGGAGAATTTCTGGAGCTGCCGACGCGGCTGGAAACCTCCGGGGAGGCGGGAGAAAAAGCGATGACGGAGCTTGGCAAAGCCAGCGCAGGCACGGATTCGCCGGTCGCATGCATTTCCCTGGAAGATGTCAGCTTCGGCTATGAAGAGGAAAAGATGGTTCTGAAGCATTTGAGCTTCGAGATAAAAACCGGCGAGCAGGTAACGATGACCGGGCGCACCGGCGCAGGAAAAAGCACAATTTTTAAATTGCTTTTGGGGCTGTATCGTCCGCAAAAGGGCTGTGTAAAAATATATGGACAGGACGCTTATCTGCTTCCGGACAGTATCAGACGGCGTCTGTTTGGCTGTGTGGAGCAGAGCTTTAAGCGGGTTCCCGGAACCGTTCTGGAGCAGATTACGCTTTCTGATCCGATGATTTCCAGAGAGGATGCGGTCGAAGCGGCGAAGCTGGCAGGACTGCATGAAGTGATTGCCGGAATGGAGCAGGGGTATGATACGCCCTGCACGGATGCACTGTTTTCACAGGGACAGTGGCAGCTTTTGTCCATTGCCCGGGCGGTTGCAGCGAAGCCGTCGATTCTGCTGCTGGATGAAATCACGGCGAACCTCGATGTAGGCACAGAGCAGGAGGTTTTGTATGCGCTCAGGCGCGCCGGAGAAAACCGGACGGTGGTTTCCATTTCCCACCGTTTGTATGAAAAAATGGGCGGCAGGGAGCTTGTAATCGGGTAACCAGACATCGTTGCAAAATACAATATGCCGCACAAAGCCACAACCGGTCGCCTCTGCGCGGCATATTTCTCATCCTTTCTGCGCACGTTTTTTGCGCATGTCGGGTTTGTGTCAAGTGAGCGCAGACACAAATCTCGCGATTGAAAAATTTTATTTTTCAATCTTTGCCCTCTATGCAGCGGAAACCTTCTTGTCTTTTGCTACAGGAATGATATACTGGGACTGAAATGATGTCGGGATCAAAAAGGTCTTTTGTCTCCTATGATACCGGATCAGGCATAAAAGCGATGACAGACAGGAGTGGTATACGATGGACATGCAGGAGAAATACAGACAGCAGTTGGATATTTCCTATTCCTATCATCTGGCAAAACGGATGGAAAAACACCGCACCAACGAAGAACTCGGCTATCGGACGGCGGGGTCGAAGGCAGAGCTTGCAACCGGGGAAATGCTGGAGCAGGAGATGCATACAATCGGTTTTCCGATTATCCATAAGGATGCGATTACAGTAGATGCGTGGGAATTTGAACGCGCGAAAATGACTTTTTTAAACGAAAAAGGCGAAGAGGAAACGATACAGCTTGGCGCGTATCAGACGAATTTTGTGACGGACGGACCGGAGTGCTACTCGGTTGTGTATGCAGGCAGAGGAACTCTGCAGGATTATGAAGGAATGGATGTGACCGGAAAGCTCGTATTAGTGGATATCAACCAGCGGGATGAGTGGTGGATCAATTATCCGGTTTATCAGGCGCATTTAAAAGGCGCGGCAGCTGTCATTGCCGCACAGACGGGCGGCTACGGAGAGGTAGACGAACGCGCACTGAACGCACAGGATATCGCGGGACCGTCGGATGCACCGGCATTTTCGATTGCCCGGCACGATGCAGATCAATTGAAAAAAATGCTGCAGGGCCGCAGTGAGGTAAAGGTGCTGTTTGACGCTTCGACAAAGGTGATCCCGGCGCAGACGACCTATAACATCGTCGGGGAGATTCCCGGAAAAACGCACCCGGAGCGCAGAATTATGCTTTCTGCACATTACGATTCCTATTTTGACGGTTTTCAGGATGATAATACCGCAATTTCGATGATGCTTTCGATGGGAAAAACGCTGCTGGAAATTGGATATCAGCCCGAAAATACGCTGATGTTCTGCTGCATGGCGTCCGAGGAATGGGGCGTGGCGGACTCGCAGTTCGACTGGTCGACGGGCGCGTATGAACAGGTATTTACGGTGCATCCGGAGTGGCGGGGAAGCGTGATTGCCGACCTGAATTTTGAGCTCCCTGCGCTGGCACACGGGACGCGGGCGAGGATTCGGAGCACGTTCGAATACGTTTCTTTTCTGGAAGAATTTCTGGAAGAGCTGCCGAGCCTGACCGGAGCATATCCGGAGGAAACGAGGATTACCGCGCCGATTGAAACCTGGTCGGACGATTTTTCCATTGCGATTGCCGGAATCCCGTCGATGGTAAATGATTTTACGGGCGGAAGCTTTATGGAAACGAACTATCATTCACAGTTCGACAACGACGGCTTTTACGATGAGGATGTTTATCGGATGCACCATGAGCTGTTTGGACTTTTGCTGATGGCGATTGACCGTACGGTTGTTGTTCCGCTGGATTTTTCCAGAGTATTCCGAAAAGCAAGGGAGCGGCTGGACAGCGAATGGTGTGAAAAAACCGGCGCGGACGGACAGCGGCTGTTGCGGGTGTTGGAGCAGGCAACGGCGACGGCGCAACAGCTGTATGCAAAGGTAGAGAAAACGAACCGGAACGCGAGGCACGCTGGTGTGGAAAATGCATCTGGACTGTGCGTAGCGGAGACTGGCGATGTCGGAGCGGTGAACGGAGATTTCATCGCATGTGTGCAGGGAACGGACACTGCTGCAGAAGTACCTGCGGCAGACACCCGGAAGCTGGAACGAGCGCTTTTACAGGTTTTCCAGCAGGAGCAGGACGCCTATGTCCGGATCGACTGGTATGGAAACGTGTTGTTTCCGCATGGAATTTTGCAGGATCGTTTGCAGCTTCTGGAAGGTGCGGTGCGCAATCTGAAAGAGGGAAGGCTCTCGGCGGCACTGCGCAAGCTGTATGAGATCGACAGCAACCGGTACGCATTTTTGTTTGAAGAAGAGGTTTATCGACATTTTACATCATATGCATTGGATCAGAGCGCAGATCGGCTGAAATGGGGAACCGGAAGAATTATCGGGTTTGAAAACTTTTTCCCGGTTGTGACCGGACTTCTGGAAAAAGAAAAGACGGACTGCAGTGATTTTACGGAAGAAATTGCACAGCTGGAGGCTGCATATGAGCGCCAGAGCGATTTGTACCGGAAAGAAATCGATACGCTGTGCGTGCAGACGGAAAGGATGGAGCGGCTTTTGAGAGAAGCCGGAGTGGAATTTTATGGACAGTGAAAAACTGTATCGAGTACAGGAAGAGGATTTGTCGAAGCTTGAGGAGCTGTTGTGCCGTTCGTTTGCGGCGGACCCGTTGTATGTGGAGCTGATTCCAGATGAAGAGGTGCGGAAACGACTGATGCCGGAGCTGTTTCAATGCGACCTGACGGAATTTTATGAGACGTGTGAAATTTTTGCAGACAGTAAGGATTTAAACGGCATATTGGTCGTTTCGGACGAAACGGAGCCGTACCATCTGCTGCATCGTTATTTTACGGAGGTGCAGGCGACGCTGCGCACGGAGGGCTATCTGATCCGGGAGGATCACAGCCTGAAGACATTTTTTAATTTCGTGCTCGGCAGGGATTACCTGAATTCCAGCTGGACGGATCAGCTGCATCAGGATCGGAGACTGCATATCATTTATCTGGCGGTTGATCCGGAAATGCAGCATCACGGAATCGCGGCGATGCTGGTGGAAGAGGCAGTTGCATACGCGGAACGCAACGATCTGATGATTTCGCTGGAAACGCACAACCCGCGTAACGTTGCGTTTTATCAGCAGTTCGGGTTTAAGGTGTACGGAGTCGTGGAAAAGCATTTTTCCCTGAAACAATATTGTCTGGTGCGGGAAATCCAGGCGTAATATTCTAACAGTTCACCGCGCCATTTTGTTCGCAAAAGCGCATCTTCGATGCTTTCCGCTGCTTCGCAGCTCCTTTTGCTCATGAAATGGCGCTCCCTTCGTAGTTTCCTGGGAGCAGATTTTCCCGCAAGCGCGAAATTTGCTCCCAGGAAGCTACAAGTGAACTGTAGTACCATATTTGGATCGGCTT
>OLSO01000877.1_pt1 | contig 26726 bp, 25 predicted proteins | sample 1672441 | NCBI WGS metagenome assembly OLSO01 (sample SAMEA3136686, study PRJEB25190) | human gut metagenome | biome: human gut; feature: human-associated habitat; material: faeces | place: Austria | collected 2013 | reverse complement strand
GGATTTCTACATATTTTTCCTTTGTAGCAACACCACAGTCTCCACATGCACCGTCGAACAGAACATATCCACGCACGTGACCTTCTCCACCCGATATCCGCTCTTGATCAGCACATCCAGATCCCGAGCGAGACTCGTCGGCTTGCAGGAGATGTAGACCATATGGTTGACACCGTAAGAAATGATTTTCGGCAGAGCCTTTGGGTGGATGCCGTCGCGCGGCGGATCGAGGACGATGAAATCCGGTTTCTCCGGAATGTCGTCGAGCACCTTGAGTACATCGCCTGCGATAAAACGGCAATTGGAAAGTCCGTTGCGCGTGGCATTTTCACGTGCAGCCACGACTGCCTCCTCTACAATCTCGACTCCAATGACTTCCTTTGCCACGGATGCAAGGATCTGGGCAATTGTACCGGTACCGGAATACAGGTCAAAAACAGTCTGATCCTTCGTATCTCCGATATAGTCCCGCGCAGTACTGTAGAGTACCTCCGCACCGAGGGAATTGGTTTGAAAAAAGGAAAACGGCGTGATCTTGAAACGCAGTCCGAGAATGGTCTCATAAAAATAATCCTGACCGTACAAAATTCTGGTCTCATCGCTTTGCACTACATCCGCAACGGAATCATTGATCAGATGCAGGATTCCGACAATGGTTCCCTTAAGCGAAAGTAAACGTATCTGATCCGCCAACGGAGTCAGATCATATTCCTTCTGACTGGTTGTGACAAGATTTACCAGTATCTCTCCCGTTGTCTCAGCACGCCTTAACAGCAAATGCCGTAAATAACCCTCATGTGACATTTTATGATAGTATGGCGCACCGATTTCCTGAAAATATGCAAGCACACACGACAGAATTTTGGTCATGTCCTCGTGCACGATCTTGCAGTCTGCTGTCGTCAGAATATCATAGGTACTCCCTTTTTTGTGCAGTCCGAGTGTCAGAGGGCCGTCTTTATACGCATCTCCGAAGGAAAATTCCATTTTATTGCGGTAGGCAAATTCCATTGGGCTGCCCTTGATGCCTTCAAAGCAGTAATCTGCTTTTCCTTCCTCATCTACCTGACCGGCATCTATAATTGCTGCATCCAGAAGAGCTTTGACCTGCCGCGCTTTCATCGCCAGCTGATCTTCATAAAGCATCGTCTGGTACATACCCCCGCCGCAGGCCGGAAAATTACTGCACACCGGATCACGTTTTTCTATCGGAGATTTCTCCAGTACCTCCAGAAGTCTGCCCTCTGCCTGATTTTTTCGTTTCTTATGAACAACAAAGCGGATCTTCTGCCCCGGAATTCCGTTTTTCACCGTTACCATGCCGTCTTCTGTGTATACCCGTCCCCTGTTTGGGAAATCCACCCGCTCTATGATTCCTTCCAGTATATCGCCTTTCTTCATCTTGTTTTCCTTTCTTAATTTAAATCGGGCAGATGCCGCCAGACATCTGCCCGATAGTTTTTCTGATTGTCAGCTGCAGAAATGACTACTCCTCGTCTGCATCTGCTGATTTTACTTCTTCCTCTGCTGCCGGCTCTTCTTTTGCTTCCTCAGCTTCCGGTGCTGTCTCTGCCTTTTTCTCCTCGTCCATCTCCGGGAAATCATCATCCTCAAAGAAGTCGTCGAAGTCATCGTCATCCTCGAAGTCGTCTTCAAAATCCTCGAGGTAATCCGGTGCAAAGTAACGGTACACTGCATATGCGATACCTGCAACTGCGGCCACTGCGCCGATAATGGCAAGCACCCAGAGCACCGTATTCTTATTCTTGTCCTCGTCTCTCTTCTTCAATGCCTCAAGAAGCTCTTCTACCTTTACCATAACTGCCATCCTTTCCGATCGGTCCTGCGACCGTCTCTGTTAACTTGCAGTCATTCCACCTTGCTTTCGCATTCCGTACAGAACGACCACTTCGTTACTAGTATATCACAGTCTCTGCGTTTTTACTATAAAAACTTTATAAGAGTTACCCCTCTACCTTCGTCAGCTTTGCAAAGGATGCAAACATTTTTTTCACGCCGACCCGGTCAAAATTGACCGTCACTTCGTAGTCACGACCGCCTTCGCGAATATCGGTCACGGATCCTACACCGAATTTGATATGCCGTACCCGATCCCCGACGTTGTAGGAAAGCCCTCCTTCTTTTTTCGCCTCGACCTGTGGCTGCGCAAAAGCCTTCGTCTTAAATGTCTCTCGCATCTGCCGGTAAGCTGCATGCGCTTTCGTCTCCGGACGTTCTTTCTTCTCCTTCGGCTGCACATTTGCTGTCTCGTTTTCTGCGAGCACTTCCTTCGGGATATCCTCGATAAATCGTGAGACGCGGTTATAATGTATTTCCCCACGCACCATCCGCTGCCGTGCGCTCGTCAGAATCAGCGTCTCCTTCGCACGGGTAATTCCAACATAGCAAAGTCTGCGCTCCTCCTCCAGATCTGCCGGATCTTCAGAAGAAATGCTCATGTAGCTCGGAAACATGCCGTCCTCCATGCCGACCATAAATACGACCGGAAACTCAAGTCCTTTCGCGCTGTGCAAGGTCATCATTACCACATGATCGGCATCTTCCTCTAAATTGTCAATGTCCGCAACAAGCGCTACCTCTTCCAGAAAACCGCCAAGTGACGGATTGTCCGCATGCTCTGCATAGGAAGCTGCCTTATTGAGCAGCTCATCGATATTGGCCAGGCGATCCAGTGCTTCCTCCGTCCCTTCTGCCATCAGCTCCTTGCGATATTCTGTCTGTTCCAGCACATCCTCGATCAGCTCCTTGACGGAATAATACGGCTGCTTGCTCCGCATCGTCTGAATCATCTGTACGAAACCATCCAGCTTTGCCACACTTTTACCGACGCCCGGAATCGTCCCTGCTACGCGCAATGCATCGTAAAAGCTCATATCCTCTGTGTTCGCGTACTCCTGCACCCGATTGATCGTCGTTGCTCCGATGCCACGCTTTGGCACGTTAATGATTCTCCGTACCGCCAGGTCATCCCGGCCATTCTCAATCGTCTTTAAGTAGGCCAGTACATCCTTGATCTCTTTTCTCCCATAGAAATTAATACCGCCAACGATTTTGTACGGGACATTTGCAAAAAGAAATTTCTCCTCAAACATACGTGACTGAGCATTCGTACGGTACAGCACCGCACAGTCACCGTATCTCCATTTTCCTGCCCCTACCTTGCGGCTGATCATACCCGCCACATATTCGGCCTCTTCAAATCCGTTGAGGAACTGGCGAAAACGCACCTTATCACCGTCACCGTTTGCAGTCCAGAGCTTTTTCTCTTTCCGGCCCTCATTGTGGCAGATGACTTCATTCGCTGCTGTCAGAATATTCTGTGTCGAACGGTAATTCTGCTCCAGACGAATCACCTTCGCATCCGGATAGACCTCCTCGAAGCTCAGTATGTTTTGGATATTTGCACCGCGGAACCGGTAAATCGACTGATCGTCATCGCCGACCACACAGAGATTCCGGTACTTGGCTGCCAGCAGGCTCACCAGCTTAAACTGCGCTGTATTTGTATCCTGATACTCATCGACCATGATAAAACGGAAACGATCCTGATACTGTTCCAGTACCTCCGCATCCTTCTGAAATAATTCTACCGTCCGAAATATCAGATCATCAAAATCCAATGCATTGCTCGCGCGCAGCTGCTTCTGATATTCGCGGTATACCTCAGCAACCTTCTGCTTTCTGGTATCCCCGTGCACCTGCTTCGCATAATCATCCGGCGAGAGCAGCTCATCCTTCGCCGCCGAGATCGCTGCCATGAAAAAGCGCTCACGGTACAGCTTTGTATCAATCTGAAAGCGTTTGCAGATCTCCTTTATGATCGTTTTCTGATCATCTCCGTCATAAATCGTAAAATTTGTTCCGAAGCCGATTCGGTCAATGTATCTTCTCAGAATCCGCACACAGGTACTGTGAAATGTCGCCACCCATACTCCGCCAAGCGCTCCGCCAAGCATCGTCTCCACACGGTCACGCATCTCCCCTGCCGCCTTATTGGTAAACGTAATTGCCATGATATTCCATGGGTTCACCTGCTTTTCCTCAATCAGCCAGGCAACGCGATGTGTCAGCACTCTCGTCTTTCCGGATCCGGCTCCCGCCAGAATAAGCAACGGTCCCTCATAATGGAATACCGCCTCCTTCTGTTCCGGATTCAGCAAATCATATTTACTCATCTTCTGCTCCTTTATTTTCAATCCTCATCAAAATCTACAAATACAGTAAATCCGCTCTCATCAGTCCGTACCTCAGCCACTACACCCTCGCGTGTCTTCAGCCGTTCGCGGTTACCAAAATTGGCCGACATCGCGACTGCCGGCTCGATCGTATAATACCAGCTTGACGGAAGCACTCCCTCACCGACCATGACCTTCTGTCCCGGCTCTACAAGCCCTTCCCGCTCCATTTTAAATTCCATTCTGCGCATGAAATCCTTCTTTCTGTCTGTTCAACCTCTCTATTCTACCTGATTCCCTCTTCTTCTGCAAGCATCTCCACACAGGAAAACAGAATTTTTTCGTATCTGGTTATTTTCAGCTTGTCATCTGGTATCAAAGACTATATAATAGAATGTGAGGTGAGAATTATGAATCAGGACTATACAAAGCTGCTTGGATCCATTTTAAAAAATATGGCGCTGATGGATCACATCCGTCCATCCGAAATCCCGAATATTGACCTTTATATGGATCAGGTGACCAGCTTTATGAATGATCATCTCCAGAGTTCCAGACGGTTTGAGGATGACAAGATCCTCACAAAGACGATGATCAACAATTACGCAAAAAACAAGCTCCTTCCTCCGCCGATAAAAAAGCGCTATTCCAAAGAGCACCTGTTTGTACTGGTGTTTATTTATTATATGAAGGGGTTTTTTTCTCTTAGTGATATCCAGACGATTCTGAAGCCGGTCACAGACCGTTTTGCTGAATCGGATGAGTCGCTCTCCATCGAAGATATTTATGCAGAGGTACACCGGCTTGGGTCTGAACACATTTCTGATATCAGCCGTGATATCATGAACAGTTTCCACACCGCTGCCAATTCTCTCGAAGGCTACGACGGAGAAGACCGCGATACCTTACAGCTTTTTAATTTTATCTGTCTGCTCTGTTTCGATATCTATCTGCGCAAACAGGTCATCGAAAGGCTGATTGATTCCATTCCGGATCCACCGGATTCTAGGAAAAAGTAAAAGCAGGGCCGTAGCCCTGCCTTTCTTTTATTCGCCTGCTTCTCTTTTATCCTGCAGACGGGAAAATACCATCTCATATCCGTCATTTCCATAATTCAAAGAACGGTTGACACGGCTGATGGTCGCAGTGGATGCCCCCGTCTTCTCTGCAATCTCCAGATATGTCCGCTTCTCCTTCAGCATATGCGCGACTTCAAATCGCTGCGAAAGTGAAAGCAATTCATTGACCGTACACACATCCTCAAAAAAGAGATAACACTCTTCCTTATCCTTCAGGCACAGAATCGCTTCAAACAGCTCATCCACTGCCTCTGTCCGGATTTTCTTACTCATAATACGATACCCTCTCCTGTTATTTTTTCTGAATCACCTGACTTGCGGCTTTCCTCTATCATAACACTTTACTTTAACACTGTAAAGTTAAATCTTTTTAAACCGATTTGTATATGTCTTGTATTCCTCGACTGAGCGGTTAACTACCAGTTCTTCCGGGAAATCCATAGCCTTTAACAGCTCATAGGCATAGTCATGCCCTCCGACCTCCCATACATTGTGCGCGTCACTGTCCACAATAATCTGCGCTTTGTACTTTTTGCAGAGCTCCAGCATGCGGATGTCATTCGGAAGCGGCTCCTTACGCGAGCTGTCCGGCTTTAAGGAGCTGTTATTAAGCTCCAGAAGTACATGATGCTCTTTTGCTGCCGGTACAACCAGCTCAAAATCGACCGGATACCTGGCATCGTCCGGATGGCCGATAATATTCACAAACGGATTCTCTATCGCTTTCAGGTAGCCTTTCGTGACCTCCTCTATACTGCCCGGCTTCAGGCATGGCGTATGCATGCTCGCGACCACGACATCCATCTGCTCTAACAGTCCCTGACTCATATCCAGCTTTCCATCATAATTCATAATATTTACTTCTGAACCAAACAGTACCTCGATTCCGTACATGCTGCGCGGAAGAGAACGCAAATTCATAAAATAAAAAGAATGGCAGGTCCCCGGCATCGCCATCGCATGATCTGTCACTGCCAGCAGCTCCAGCTTCTGATCGACCGCTGCTTTTGCCATTTCCATAATCGTATTGTACGCATGACCGCTCGCCAGCGTATGCGTATGAGAATCCAGCTTATGTATCATTTATTTTTCCTTTCTTCTCTTTTCATCCGACTGCTCTCCATTTTTATATGGAACAAACCTTTTCTCCCTGTAAAACCATACCCCGGCAAAGCACGTAGCTCCACCGGGGTTCTTTTATCCTATGATACACGGATTGCTTCGCAATCCTGTCACTTTGTAAATGTCGTGCACTCTGTCTCCTCACAGCGACAGGCCGCCGCGCCTGAAACATCCACATGGTCGGCGCTGCAACAGCAGTTCTGATTGTACTGGCAGTGCTCTGCCTCACAGCGGATGTCCGCATTGGCAGACGGCGTTCCCATCGAATTGCTGGCAGATGTACCTTGGCGCTCCTTGAAGCTCTCGCAGCAGGTATCCTGGCACACGGTCGCATTTCTTCCACCCACCTCGATATCTCCTCTGCTGCAGTACATGGCATTGTTATACACACAGCTCTGTGCAGAACATACTAATTCCGGCATAAAATTACCTCCTTCTGAATTCCGTTTTTCGGATTCAGAACTTAGTATATCCACTCACAGATTTTTAATTCCAGTCAGTCTTTCTTTTTTTCGTCCTCTTCTGCGACTGTTTCACGCAGAACTCTGGTACGAATCTCTTCTTTAATATTGTCAAGGAACGCATCCAGAGTCGTCTGTCCCTCATCACCGGCAAAACGGCTGCGAACGGATACGAGCTTCTCTTCCTCTTCCTTTGCTCCTACGATCAGCATATAAGGAACCTTCTGCAGACGCGCGTCGCGAATCTTGTAGCCGATCTTCTCTGCTCTGGAATCTACGCTTGAACGGACACCTTCGTCGTTCAGCTTTGCATTTACCTGCTGCGCATAATCCAAATATTTGTCAGAAATCGGAAGCACACGTACCTGCTCCGGAGAAAGCCAGGTCGGAAATGCACCTGCAAAATGCTCAATCAGAATGCCGATGAAACGTTCAATCGAGCCAAACGCCACGCGGTGGATCATGATCGGACGATGCTTCTCGCCGTCTGCTCCGATGTATTCACACTCAAAACGCTGCGGCAGCTGGAAATCCAGCTGGATGGTACCACACTGCCAGGTACGTCCGATGGAATCCTCCAGATGGAAGTCGATCTTCGGTCCATAGAATGCACCGTCGCCCTCGTTTACGACATAGTCTCTTCCAAGGTCATCCAGCGCACCACGCAGTGCCTCTGTTGCCATCTCCCAGTCCTCGTCGCTTCCCATGGAATTTTCCGGACGGGTAGAAAGCTCTACGTGATATTTGAATCCGAACAGCTGATATACTTCGTCGATCAGTTTTGCTACGCCCTTAATCTCCTCGCGGATCTGCTCCGGCATCATAAAGATGTGCGCATCGTCCTGTGTAAAGCAGCGCACGCGCATCAGACCGTGCAGCTGACCGGACTTCTCATGACGGTGTACCAGACCCAGCTCACCCATACGAAGCGGCAGGTCACGGTAAGAACGCGGCTCAGACTGGTAAACAAGGATTCCACCCGGACAGTTCATCGGCTTGATCGCAAAATCAGTATCATCGATGACAGTCGTGTACATATTTTCTTTGTAGTGATCCCAGTGACCGGAAGTCTCCCACAGATGACGGCTCAGCATGATCGGAGTGGAGATTTCGACGTAGCCTGCTTTTCTGTGAATCTCTCTCCAGTAATCCAGAAGAGTATTTTTCAGAATCATACCGTTCGGCAGGAAGAACGGGAATCCCGGCCCCTCATCTCTGAGCATAAACAAACCAAGCTGCTTACCAAGCTTTCTGTGGTCACGCTTCTTTGCCTCTTCCATACGGGTGATGTAAGCTTCCAGATCAGCCTTCTTCGTAAAGGAGGTACCATAGATTCTGGTCAGCATCTTATTCTTCTCACTGCCTCTCCAGTAAGCGCCTGCCAGGCTTGTCAGCTTAAATGCCTTTACCGGCTTGGTGCTCATCAGATGTGGGCCTGCACACAGGTCTACAAACTCGCCCTGCTGATAGAAACTGATCTGGGCATCCTCTGGAAGATCCTCGATCAATTCTACCTTATACGGCTCATTTTTTTCCTTGAAATACGCAATTGCATCGGCTCTGGACTTCGTATAACGGGTAATTGGAAGATCTTCTTTTACGATCTTCTTCATCTCCTTTTCAATCTTCTCCAGATCTTCTGTAGTCAGCGGAGTCTCGCTGTCCACGTCATAATAGAATCCGTCCGCGATTGACGGTCCGATCGCTAATTTGATATTCGGATACAGACGCTTGATTGCCTGTGCCATAATGTGAGAGGTCGTATGACGGAATGCTCCGGCGCCCTTCTCATCATCAAAGGTCAGAATATTCAGATAGCTGTCCTTATCCACTACTGTACGGAGATCAACCACCTCGCCATCCAGTTCACCTGCCGTTGCTACGCGGGCCAGCCCCTCGCTGATGTCTTTTGCAATCTCATAGACCGACATTGGCTGTGCATATTCTTTTGTTGATCCATCTTTCAATGTGATAATCATTTATACTTCCTCCTCTTCTTCCGCTTCAGCAGCCTCATAAAATTTTCCGCCGAAGGAATTGTCACAAAACCACCGGATTCCGCCCTTTAACGGCGAGGTCAGCCAACCGATCAGGACTCCAGCAAGCACAAGATCCACCGCAAGCAGAATTTTCTCCTGCGGAGACCATGCTGCAAATGCAAATGCTTTCAGCTTTTCTTTCATAACAGGCACTCCTTTCTTCTGGCTCTGTGCATATGATAATGTTGGAGGAAAAAGGTATTTTGACCTTTTGCCCCTGGCATCATCATATGATGAATTGCAGATATCAGGTACGCATCCTCTCGGAGCGTTACTTTACAGAACACAACTTCCTGTAAATCAAAAAACCGTCCTCTGCAATCCAGTATTGAATTGCAGGGACGGGTAACTTCTATGGTACATCCCGGGTCTTTCTGAACCCATATGGTATGATGTCCAATATCACTCGCGGTTCCACCCTGTTTGTCAGGAGCACATCAAAGATCCGTGCACACTGCGTGAATGCCACACTGTCTTTTCTGATGCTTAACCACTTCATTGAACGATAACGGTGTCACCGGACCGGATTGGGGTCACTCCGAGTTAGTTTTCAAACGGTTCCGCATAAGGACTTTTCAGCTGCCGCCCTCTCTCTGCATGCTTTCACATTTTACTCTTCTCATCTGCGTGTTTGCTTTTTATAGTCTTTTCTTCGAACAGATTAACTGCCCGAAATCTTTTTCAGTATAACATTTTTCCCTGTTTTGTCAACTCCTAATCGCTTCAGAAAATTGTGCTGAAAATAATGCACAGTTACTCTGTTCTGCTGTAGTCACGATCTGACCAGCTGTCTGCAGATTCGTTTTTAGCTTCTGTAGCTTCCGGCGCTGCTGCTCAAGCGTCCGGGTAGTACACTGCACCTGTGGCTTTATCTGATCCAATGCCTTTCCCGACTGACCAAAGAGCCTGCGCAGCCGCCCCAGAACCGCCGCCATCCTGCGGTTATATTCATCAAGTGCTGTCAGGACTTCTGCAACTCCCCCCGAAGAAAACACAAGCATACCGCCTGCATTCGTCACTTCTGCATCAGCTCCGTTCCCCTTAAGCATCGCTGCCGGTATCCGTTCCATTTCCGTATTCGTCTCATGCAGAATTGTAAGCAGACGTCGCAGTTCCTCTCCGGAAAGCTCTATTCCGGCCCTTTGTCCGATATATGAGGAGATCAGCCCCAGTGTTGTATCTGAGATACGGCTGCCCAGCCAATCTGCCCCGTCGATCAGCCCGTCAAAGCCATCCCATCCTGCAATCATATCTGCCGTCTGAAGTGCCTTCGCGATCTGTTTCATCCTAAAATCCGAGAGAAACTGCTGCAATTTCTTCGAGAAATCCGGATTGGCCTGCCCATATTCTGCGAGATAGGCCAACAGCTTTGCTGTCCAGGAAGGGTTCTTTCCCCTTAATGCAATATAAGTCAATTCTTCCGCAGCTGCCCCGTGAAATCCGGCTTCGGCAAGTGTCCCAAACAGTAAGAGTGTCGCCTTCTTCTGTGCCGACGGCAATGATCGCAGATAGCTGTTCAGAAACTGATCCAGCGCTTCCATCGCAGGTTCCCGGCTTCCGGGGTACATTTTACAGCTGCCATTCTCAGAAAACTTCAGAAGGGTATTCGGACAGTGATTTTCCAGGAAACCACCCGCACCTATGCCCCAGCCCTTATAAAATTCACAGGTACCGACATCGTTCAAAAGCAAGTTAACATAATCTCCTTCTACGTTACAGTTCCGTACCTTGTGCTGATTCCCTGCGATCTGTCTCTGGTATTTCTTTACAAATTCATCTGAAAATCCCTGCCCGTCGAACGCGACGCAGCGATCCACCGACGGCTCTAAAATCGTCACGTATTTTGCTTTGTTTCCGCCTTTTGAATGCCCGGTGACTGTGACAGTCGCATAATCCTCCAGTGCAAGACTCTGATACCAGGACAAGGCGTTCTTCTGCTGAAGCGTCGACACTCCGTCCAGTACATCGGTTTCACCACCGCCGATAAAGTTATCCTTCCACTCTCCGCCTGCCGTCCCACGGTAACAGACGACTGCCTCCCCATATCCCGGTTCCGTAAACAGCGCGCTCACACCTCCGCCGCCGCCCACACCTGTATCCACATAGGTTTGCGCAAGTGTCATCTGCATCAGACGTTCATCTTTTTGGATCGACCGGAGAATTTGCTGCCAGTCTGTCCCTGTCATATAGCTTCCGTAATTCTTTCCTTCGTCAAATCGTTTTATATCGATCGATTCAATCATCGTACGGACTGTTCTTCCCTGATATGTCTCTGCCGTAATTGATCGCAGCGGTTCTTCTGCTGTCATATACATGAGATTATTCAGCAAAAGGAGCTGCTCGGTACTAAGAGGCATCCGGAAATGAGTACCTTTACCGGACAATTCGGTGTCCTGCGGTATTGCCATTTAGAATGAACTCCCTTCTTGACTTTCAATACGTAAAGCTGAGGAATGCTTATCTGCGTTCAAAAGCAGGAAAACGTATATATCCTCACACGTCCGCCATCAGTTCTGTTTTTATCAATGTATTTCATTATGTTTTCCGATTTATTTTCTTTCTCATCTGTTTCTGCATGCACTTCTGCCTCTTCCGGCAGCCGCAGCAATACTGCGATTTCATAGGATCCATAAATCCTCTGACGGCGAATCTCCTGCTCCAGACGCGCTGCCAATACGTCCGGATCCCTGCAAGCGGTTCCATCTACATACAACTCGGTGAAATTTGCAAGTGCATCCTCTCCTGCCAGAAGCGCCTCCCGGACAGCCTGCATGCTTGCCTCTGTATATGCCTCGTCGACTGCACAATCAAAAAATGCACGACATCCTACGCACTCCGGTACACTCTTCTGAAGCCAGGACAGAAGGTCTTTCTCATAAGGATGGGACAGCAATGTACCAAAAAAGGTATCTCTAATCGTCCTCCTTCCATCTTTTTCTGTCAGATACAGTACATAGCGCGTCTCTTCTCCATCTGCAACAAACCAGAAAGTGGATTCCGTATCGGCGTCCGTTCGCCTTGCTGCACCGTCTACGATCTGAAAAGAATGTGATGGATAATTGGTTTTCAGAGTTTCTTCCGCCATCCGCATATCTCGCACTAATTTTTTCTGCCACGTCAAAAGCATTCCCTGCTCGATAGCAGCTTCATCTACGGAGATTTTTTTCAGGATTTCTTTCTCCGATTTCGTCAGTTCTATTTTTATTGATTTATCTTCCTGCAAATCTCCCATCTGCTCTCTCATTTGTGTTCCGTTTTGCCAAACGGCACTCCACATTCCAATTCCGATCGTGACCGCAGCCACCCCGACTATTAATCTTGCAAGGATCTTCTGTCGCTTTTTCATTCATCGATTTCCTTTCATATGAGTACGAACTGATATCCATTTCCGATTCCATAGTCTTGCAGGCATTGTTCCCGGGAGAGCATCTCTCCACGCTCAATGCTGCACAGACAGAGTTTTTCTAGTTCTCCTGCCATGTGGTTCCTTTCTTTCTGTCCGATAAGCACCGTCATTTCTTCCATCAGTTGCCGGATGGATGTCTGTTCTTCCACCCGCATATCATAGCTTTTATCGTATGCCGGCGCATACACTTCTACCAAAAGCATTGTTATTCCCTCTTTCATTTTTATTTTTCTGCTTACACTGCAAGTGGAATTTTCACACGCTGCACCTGTTCCCCTGCACTGGCAGGTGGCAGCAGAGCGATTCCAGGCTTCCTATGCTTTTTCTGCTCCTGGTAGGAAAGGCCGGAAAAGTCCAGCAGTGTCTGTGATACCACGTCTCCGCCCAGACAGACGCCGGATCGCCCACGTGACAGATTCCGGTAAATTGCATCACCCGCATAACGACTCAGCTCCTCCGGATGAATCGCTGCAAAGAAAAATAAGCCTAATCCTTCCCCTTTTTCCGTAATATTTTCTAAAAACCCAGCCATGTCCGGCACACCTGCCTCAGGTTTTCGAATATGAGCGATCCACTCTGCAAGATTCAAAATAATAAAAAAGGTCTGTCCCATCTCTGCTATCTTTGAATACTGCTCTGCTCCAAAGCATCCGATTTCTTCCAGCTCTTTTTTCCGCTGATTTTTCTGCACCAGCTCTTCCTGCAGTTCTATTAAAAACTCATAAAGCTCCACATCCGTATGCAGATATCGAAGCTTTCCCTTTGCCTGCCTGTTCCTGTCATTTTCTGTCTTCAGGCTCATTTCTTCTTTTTCGTCTGCTTCCGTTTCTGCTCCATGCCTCCTCCACTTTTGCTCAAAATCCACCACGACTGCCGTGCCTTTCTTTTTCTGTGCGACCGCAGCCAATACTTGCAGCAGATTCTGCTTTCCGCTTTTCGCTCTGCCGAGAATCAGCCAACAAAACAGCGTCCGCAGATCAAGCGAAACGACGGTTGCCTGATCCATATCGTATCCAAACGGAAGGGCATACGGATCCGCCAAAAGTGCCTGTATCTCCGCATTTTGCAAAAAATCATCCACTCCTGTAACGTCCGGAATCTGCGGAATGCCTCTGGCATGCGCACCCGTCCAGCGATTCGCCATTTCAACACACGTATCCCGAAGCTTTTGCAGACGTTCATAGTCATCTTCTGCATCAACCGGCAACGCCACCTGACCTTCCAATGCCTGATCTCCCTCCTTCCAAAGTCCACGTCCCGGCACCGCGTCCGGTGGTGTCGGTACCTGAGTCAGACGCAAAAGCTCCATATACTGAAACCGATCCGGAAGACTTAAACAAAGCACCTGCCGAATGCTTCTGGCAATGCTCATTGAAATCTCTGTCATCCCGACACCTGCCGCAGTCACAATCAGGTAAATGCCGCAGGATACCCCCTCCTTTGCAATGCGCTCAATCTGCTTTTCATACCGGTTCTCCGTCCTCTCGCGAAACTCCGAATAATCATCGACCAAAAGCAGAATCGCCGGCAGACGTTCGGATGCTCTGAGCCGGTATTGCTCATAAGTTCCTCCTCGCATTTGCTTTTTCCTCTGTTCCATCTGAACTTTCAGCATACTAAAGCAACGACCGATCCTCTCTGAATCATCCGGAAGTACCATTCCTCCAACCTGAGGAGCCATCGCAAATGCCTGCAGACTCTGATTGCCAAAATCCATTCCATAAATATGAATTTCTTCTGCTGTGTATTGCTGAATCAGCCCATATACAATTGTCTGTAATACCGTACTCTTTCCGCTTCCCACTCCTCCAATGACGAGAAGTCCTCCATGATGCAGGAAATCCACACACAGAGGCAACTGTCGCTGTCGCTCCGGATCATCCAGTAATCCGACAGAAACAGAAAAATCCTGTGGCTCTTTTTTCTGATCCGGCAGCTCAGAAAGCATCAAACGCTCTGGAAGAACGGACAGCCAAAGCCGTCTGGGCAGCAGATAAGCACTCTCTTCTGCAATATGATGTAAATGCTCTACTACTGCCTGCAGCTGCGTCTGCTCACGGACGATCGATCTGCTACGTTTCTTCTTCCCTGCCCCGCTATGCATCCGCTGCCCTGTTGCGGTCAAAAGCTGTACCGTTTCCCGTTCACAATCGTCTTTCTCCCACCTGGCACCACAAAATCCGGCCTGCAGTTGCTCGTATATCTCATCATTACCGACCTGCAGATAACAGCGTCCTGCCTGTGTCAGATATGCTGCATCCGGATGATGCAGCATATCATTGCTGTCCTGCTGATCCTGTACCCGCAGGCAAAGTCGAAACCGGGCATTACTCCAGATATTATCATCTACCGTTCCACCCGGTTTTTGTGTCGCCAAAATCAGATGCAGGCCAAGACTGCGCCCGACCTGCGCCACACTGACCAGCTCCCGCATAAAATCCGGTTCCTCCCGTTTCAGCTCGGCAAACTCATCAATAATCAGAAACAGGTGCGGAATTGCTTCCTCTGCTTCGCCTTCATGATACAGCCTCAGATAAGCACTGATATTATTCACTCCATATTCTGCAAAAATCCTCTGTCTTCTGCGATTCTCACTCTTAACCGAGATCATAGCTCTCTGAATCAGATGTCCGGAAAGATTGGAAATCTGTCCGGCTAGATGTGGAAGTCCGGAAAACAGATTTGCCATCCCCCCGCCTTTATAATCAATCAGAAAAAAAGCAACTTCTGTCGGACTATAGGAAATTGCAAGCGACAGAATCAATGTCTGTAACGTCTCACTTTTTCCTGATCCGGTCGTCCCTGCAAGCAGTCCGTGCGGACCATGATATTTTTCATGTAAATCAAGAAAGCACGGTATCCCGCCTTCCTTCTGCCCGATCAGTGCCCGCAGAGAATACTCACTTCTGTTGTTGCTCCAGCGCTCTGAAATCTTTAGCTGTTCCGGTGTCTCTACCTGATACAGCCGGAAAAATGTCACACGTTCCGGAATTTCTGTTCCTGTCTCCCGCTCTGCCGTGCGAAAGTTTGCCAGATTTTTGACTAACCGCTCTGCTGCATGCAATTCTGTTACGTCAAATTTGACCGCTGTCCGCATGTCGGCATCCTGCACCCGGTACAGACCTGAAAAATGCCCCGGCTGCTTTTGATTACTGATGACAAATCCACAGTCATTTGGCAGATCTTCCGTCTGCTCTGCCAGTATCAGCATACTGATCCCGTATTGAAACGCGTTCTTCTGCAAATAATACTCCAACAGCTCACCTTTCAGCAGCCGTCGGTCACTCACAAATACAAGATAATAAGGCAACGGCTCTTTGTCAGATGATCCCGACTTTATCCGCTCCATCCTTACACGCAGCACCCGCTCCAGCGCACAGGCAACCTCTGATACTTCCGCTGCCTTTCCCGCCACAAATCGTAGCCGTCCATCCCCTGCCCACGTATGGGGCAGCCAGCGAAACAGTGAAAACATCGCCTTCTCATCGGGATTTGACGCATCATAAAGCAGCACCAGCTTAACCTCCGTATAACTACAGCCATATGCAGCCTGTATCAGGATTTCCCTCGCCACTTCATAGGCTCCCTGTTTTCCTTCCCCGCCGACCAGCCCGACCAGTCCATGCTCCCTCAGATTCAGACCAACCGGCACTACCTGCAGACTTTCATACTTTTGCCGTATTCGCTCCGGCTGACCCGCCAATGCATCCGGATGCAAGGAAAACCGCTCTTTCGGTATCTCGATTTTTCCTGGGAACGGCCGCTCCCCAAGACCCAGCCGGAAAAAGAGAAAATCCGCATGTCCGGGATTACGGCTCCAGAGCTCCGGAAACGGAGGTGTCTGGGCACAAAGCATAGCCGACGACGGATACCGCCCACCCAGCACGGCTCTTGCATGCTCACAGTATCTTTTTATCTGCGCCTCCTGATTGGCAAGATATTCCTGATAACTTTGACTGCGCTCCAGTTTCTCCGTCCTCTCCTTTCTTTTCTCATAAACGATTCGCGTCATCCCCCACGCTGCGCCGATCAGTGCCGATCCAAGCGCAGTCACCAGTCCCGTATACAAAAATGCCCCGGCCTGCTCACTTCTTGCAGCAGTCAGCAGACATCCGCACACCATCGGCAGGGTCATTGTAAGCGATGGGCCAAGCGTCAGATACCATGGTCCCTCTGCCCTGGACTGCAGCTTTGGCGGTCCCTCAATTTCAAATGTCTTATCATCCAGCGGAGTCAGGCTTCTGGGCATCCGATGCATCATACTCACCGCCTCCTGACACACATCCGGTATCGCCACCCGCTTCCGGAGTGCATTTTTCTCAAGAAATACCGTCTGTCCGCCCCGCATTTCCAGTCCCGGTATGCTGTCATCCACTGCCAGCATATCTCCCAGAAATACCAGCTTCAGCCCCATAATCCATAGTACATCCCCATACTGCAACCGCGTAACAGTTCCTGCCCGGCTGTGATTGATATACACACCATTACGGCTGATATCATGCAGCACACCAATACCATCCCGCCATTCCAGTATCGCGTGTTCCCCCGAAACACAGTTCTGCACATCGTAGCAGATCTCATTCCTGATGTCCTTTCCGATCCGCAGCTGCCCGCTGCCACTAAGTGCCAGCTTTTCATAGATACAGCACACCGGATCCCGCTTTTGGATCAGCATTGCTGCACCGGTTAGATCCCGCAAGGTGAGTCGGAGCAGCTCCTGCTCCTGCCAAATGATTCCGGTATAGTCCCTTCCATCCTTCCATACCGTATATGTCGCTCCATCCAAAAGCTGCCATCCCGCTTCTGTCTTTTTCACGCGTACCCGTACCGTTTCTCCACAGCTAAACTCCTGCTTCAAAAGCAGCAGTTCCTGCTCTGCCCTGTCCTGTTCCGAAAGGAAAAATTCCCGGTATCGCTTTTCATTATAAACGGTAAGCACATAGCCCATGCCATCCTCCGAACTGCATCCCCTTACGCCAGCTTACTGCTTTACACACCGGAAGCGAGGAAATGCTATTTACTATGAAGCCTGCCAACGTACCTCATCCCACTATATTATTTTTCAGTGCCGAAGCTGCTGTCTGTGCTTCCTGCTCTGCCCGTTCGTATTCCTCCGCCATCGCAGTAAGGTCATTGACCTGCTCCTGCAGCATTTTATTAATTTTCTCTATATCTGCCCCAAGTGCCTGAAACTTATTCAAATAGGAGGCAGATGAAGCACCCGACCAGACACTTTGACTGATCCCCGCTACCAGGGCCAGCATCTGTGCCGTGTTATTTTTTACCTCGCTGCCGCAGGAAGCAAAAGCGGCAGCCGTACTCCGCAGTTCCTCCGGCGTTACTTTTAAAGTTCCTGTCATATTTTTCTCCTTCCATGTGTTTTTAAAAGCCTTTCTGCACAATTCCAATACTACGGCTCTCTGCCTGTTCATATCCCGCAATAATCTGCTGCAGCACCTGATAATACTCTTCCACAGTCTGCCGAAACAGGTCCATCTTCATACAGTCTTCCTGAAACGCACGGTCAAATGCTGCTTTTCCCGCGCCCTCCCAACTCGCACTCAGCTTCTGCTGTGCCAGAACCAGCTCCTGTACCTTATTTGTATAACGCTCACCCAGCTGCCGCAGCAGTTCTGCTTTCTCCTTCAGCGCTGAGGCTGTCACCTGAAATTCTGCCATTGTCTTCCTCCTATGATGTTCCTTCTGAACGTGCCAGTGCCTGCAGCTCTGCCTGATATAATCTTGCCGCAGTACTCCGAAGCTGCGAAGCTTCCATTGATAGCTCACGTCTGGTGACATGCAGCATCTGCCGAACTGCCTCCACATCCCGTCGGCATCCGCTCGCCACATCTCCCTGAAAACAGAGTGCAAGCTTCTGGCTCATCCACGTCAGCTCGCTGCTCAGGCTGTGTATCTCTGCCGCCAGCGCTTCCAGTTCCCCTGCCTGTACTCTGGCATGGTTAAAATTGATCTGAATCTCCGTCTGTCCGATTTTCTCACCTCTTTTACAGAATATTTCGCTTCAGTGCTCCTGCTACGGTCTGATTCTTCGCCTCCGCCGCAGTGTAAACACCAACCGCCTCACAAAGCTTCCCGGGATAACCGGAAATCGCACTGCAAGCCTGCTTCACCTCGTCCATCGATCCTGCAAACGCACTTCTGCAGCTGTCTCCGGCCGCCCCGTACCAGTACCCCTTTGTCCGGTTCAGCTTCAACTCAATCTGATATATCGCCTGCCACAGCTTTTCCGTCCCACTTTGCATCTGAGCAGCCTTTTTCCACAACTCCTCTGTAGATACATGCAAAGTCCCACTTCCACTGCTGCTGTCATCTTCCACCTGCCATCACCTCCCTCAGTTGCCGGATGCAGCGGACATACGTCTCACAACATCGCTGCACAGACTCCAAAAAACGCCCCAGCCACTGCCATCTGCTTTGCAGTTCTGATAATAACTGTCGATATTGCCGATACCACAAATGCTCTGCTGTCCCGCTCCACATTTTTGGAATCTCTTCCAGTACGGATTCCAGCATCCCGATTTCCTGCTCTCCGCGTTTCCACCAGAGACTCATCTCTGCGACATCTGCCCGCAGTAGCTGTGTACTGATTTCGATTTTATCCCGCATGCAATCTGCCTTTCCTGTTTTATTTTCTCATATAATTTTTTATTTCATTTTCTTTTTTGTTTATGATTTTATTCTTTTTAATAGTAGAATACATTTTTATATAACTATGATTGTTCTTATTGTTTGTAATAAATTATATATCACATTATAATTTATTTCAATATCCTTTTTGTCGTTTAGATATATTTAATCTTTATTATATCCTCTTTTTATATGTGTGTTTTCTTTTTTACAAAACTTCAGCAAGTCTGGTCTGCCATTACAAAAGGTAAAAACACCTTTCCTCTAAAACAAAAAAATACAGTCATCAGAGCTTCTTTTTCTCTGATAACTGTACTTTTGTTACTATTCGATTTGAACGCTTTACCTCAAATAAACATTCCCCACGTAAAGCTGTGAATGTCCGCTTTGACTGATATCAGTTTTACAGAACGGAAACAGACAGCTCTTCCAGCCACAACCGTGCACACGCATCGCTTGGCATACGCAGATCCCCACGTGGTGAGAGAGCTACGCTTCCGACCTTCGGACCATCCGGCAGGCAGGAACGCTTGAACTGCTGTGCAAAGAAACGACGATAAAAGGTCTTCAGCCATTTTTTGATCGTCTCCTCATCGTACACGCCGGAAAATGCATACCGTGCCACACGGTAAAGCTTCACCGGAGCATAACCAAAACGCATCAGATAATATAAGAAGAAATCGTGCAGCTCATACGGGCCAACGAGATCCTCTGTCTTCTGTGAAATCACGCCATCCTTTGGCGGAAGCAGCTCCGGACTGACCGGTGTATCAAGCACATCGAGCAAAATCGCTTTCGTCTCCTCATCTCCACATGTATCCGCATAGTAGCGCACCAGATGCCGCACAAGTGTCTTTGGCACAGAACAGTTGACCCCGTACATCGACATATGGTCCCCATTGTACGTTGCCCAGCCAAGTGCCAGCTCCGACATATCGCCGGTACCGATCAGAAGGCCGCCCTTTTTATTTGCCATATCCATCAATATCTGTGTCCGCTCGCGCGCCTGACTGTTTTCATAGGTCACATCATGAATCGACGCATCATGATCGATGTCCCGGAAGTGCAGGTTCACCGCATCGCGGATATCGATCTCCAAAAGCTCTGCTCCAAGTCTTCTTGTCAGCTCACAGGCATTCTGATAGGTACGGTCTGTCGTTCCAAACCCCGGCATCGTCACTGCGGTAATCGCATCACGGGAAAGGCCAAGCAGGTCGCACGCCTTCGCCATCACGAGCAGTGCCAGCGTGGAATCCAGCCCGCCGGAAATACCGACGACGATATGTCTGCTTCCGGTATGTTCCATCCGCTTTTTCAGCCCCACAGCCTGCATCATCAGAATTTCTTCGCAGCGTTTTTCCCTGTCTGCCATTCCGGACGGCACAAATGGTGCCGGATCAAAATATCTGGTCAGCTCCGTCTCATGAATATCCAGATGAAATGCGATCTTCTCATAACCATGCGAATCGGTCTCAAATGACGTCATTCTGCGCCGCTCTGCGCTTAAGCGTCGTAAATCCAATTCTGTGTAAATGCTTTTTGCTCCAAAACGATCGGACTCTGCAAGCACATGCCCGTTTTCCGCAATGACATTGTGTCCGGAAAAAATCAGGTCCTGCGTGGACTCCCCTTCTCCGGCACTTGCGTAAATATACCCGGCAAGCAGTCTTGCAGACTGACCTGCGATCAGGCTCTCACGATATGCACTTTTCCCGGTCGCCTCGTCGCTTGCAGAAAGATTGACAAGCACAGTCGCCCCTGCAAGTGCATGGCCAACGCTTGGTGGATTCGGCGCCCATAAATCCTCACACAGCTCTGCAGCTGCCACAAGCTCCGGGAGCTCCCTGCAGCAAAACAGCAACCGCATGCCAAACGGAACCGGACTGCCAAATGCGTCCACCCATTCGACTTCTGCACAGCCTTCTGTAAAATGTCGCTTTTCATAAAATTCATTATAATTTGGAAGATATCGTTTAGGGACAAGTCCGAGCAGGTGACCGTCGCAAATCACCGCAGCCACATTGTAAAGCTTGCCATCCTTTTCCCATGGAAGCCCTACAAAAATAAGTGCCTTTTTCCCCTTCGTAAACTCCACGATCTGCTTCAGGCTCTCCTTTGCTGCCAGCAGCAACGTCTCCTGCCAGAACAGATCCGCACACGTATATCCGGTAATGCAAAGCTCCGGGAATACGAGTATCGACGCCCCGTACCGGCACGCCTCATCAATCCGCTCACAAATCCGCTCTGTATTATATGCACAGTCTGCCACCCGGATCTTTGGTGTCAGAGCCGCTACCTTTACAAACCCGTCCTTCATGCTTCTTCCTTTCTGCCGCTTCAGGCTAACGTCTGCTTCTTGCCAGCAGGCTCTTTAATTCTTCTACCGTTACGGGATACTTTTTATTACAGAACTGACAGCCAACCTCAATCGTCTCCCCGTCATGGATCATATCTTCCAGCTCTTTCTTTCCAAGGCTGATGAGCGCCTTCTCGATACGCTCCCGCGAGCAGTCGCACTGATAGCCGGTCGGAATCTTTTCATTGATCTCCACGCCAAACTCTCCAAGCAGCTCCTCTAATATCTGTTCCGGCGTCATGCCTGCATCAAGCAGTGCTGTCACAGATTTGACATTCGAAAGCTTTGCCTCCAGACGATCAATCACTTCATCTGAGGTAAATGGCATGAGCTGAATGATAAATCCTCCTGCCTGTTTCACGGTATTATCTTTTTCCATCAGTACACCAAGACCAACAGAGGTTGGCACCTGCTCTGAAGTCGCAAAATAATACGTCAGATCATCTCCGATCTCCCCTGTCTTCAGTTCGCACTGCCCGACATACGGCTCCTTCATTCCAAGATCCTTGATCACGCTGAGCACACCAAGGCCAAGCGCGCCGCCTACATCGAGCTTGCCAAACGCATTCGGTGGAAGCATCACCTCCGGATGCTGTACATACCCCTTTACATGAGCTGACGAATCCGCCGTCACCGTCAGTCCTCCGATCGGTCCGGAACACTGAATCTGAAGTGTCAGAAGATCCTTTTCCCCTTTCATCATCACACTCATCATTGCTCCGGCTGTCAACAGTCTTCCAAGTGCTGCCGTCGCCACCGGGCTTGTATTATGATATACCCGACCACTCTCTACTATGTCCTTTGTCGTCGCTGCAAATGCGCGGATTTGATGATCCGCAGCTGTTGCTCTTACTATATAATCCATTTAATCATTCCTTTCTTTGTCAAAGCGGATATTCACAATCCGCTTCACCACCTGCAACTACAGTATATGAATCGCACCCAGCAGTAATCCAGCCGCTACGCCGGATACATACAGCACTGCGAGCAGACGCAGATTCTCCTTCTTGTCAGGATTTTCCCGAAAGAGTACAAGAAGTCCGGTACCGGCTCCGCAGAGCAATCCCGCAAACATCGCGCCGCTGTCAAGCAGTCCGCTGATATAAAGCTGTGTGATCAGCACGGAAGCTGCACAGTTCGGTATCATGCCGACAAGTGCTGCCAGACCTGCCTCCAGCCCCGGGATGCTTCCGAAAATGCTGCTCACTCCGTTTGCCTGCAACTCCTCCATCACAAATCCGAGCACAATCGAAATTACAACCAGAAATACCGTGATCTGTATCGTATGGCTCAATGCAGAACGGAAAATGCCATGCTCGCTGCAATGACAATGCTCATGCTCGCACATTTCCGGATGTTCAGGAATCGGCCTGCGCCATCCCATGCGCTCCGCTACGAAATCAATGATCATACCAGCCACGATTCCGGTTGCAGCCTTTGCCAGCAAAATACGCAAAATCTCAGAAACCGGCAGACCCTCCGAGATCATGATCGGCAACATTTCATCTGATGTCGACAAAAATACCGCAATCAGTGTACCCGGTGTCAATATCCCGCCTGCAAACAGTCCGGCTGCAGCAGCTGAAAATCCACACTGCGGAATGATCCCGATCAGTCCTCCGAGCAAAGGCCCTGCTTTCCCTGCGCGGTAAATCATTGCCTTTGTCTTTCGGCTCATCCGATGCTCTGTATATTCTACCGCAAGGTATGACAAAAACAAAAACGGAAGAATTTTTGCGCAGTCCAGCACTGCTTCTTCTATAATTTCCCACATAATAAGTTCTCCTTTAGCCTCCCGGCTATTCGCTATCATAACATAAAAAAACTGCAGGGACAACACCGTTTCCTGTGCAAACGAAGTTGCCTCTGCAGTTCTTTGCTGATACGTGTCAAAGCGGATATGCACAATCCGCTTCGCGTTTATTTATAGGAACTGTGCAAATACGGATGCTCCTACAACAGTGAGTACGCCTGCCACTGCGATCGAGAGACTGCTCATTGCCCCTTCAATCTCACCAAGCTCCATCGCCTTTGCAGTACCTATTGCATGCGAAGCGCTTCCGAGCGCAATCCCCTTCGCGATCGGCTCCTCGATCTTGCAGATCCGAAATACATGCTCTCCGATCACATTTCCGAGAATACCGGTCACGATAATGACCGCGACTGTAATCGTCACGATTCCGCCAAGCTCCTCCGACACACCCATTCCGATTGCTGTCGTAATTGACTTTGGAAGCAAGGTTACATAGACATCATGATCCAGACGGAACAACACAGCCATCGCCAGTACGGAAACCAGACTCGTCAGCACACCCGAAATGAGTCCTGCCAGTATTGCACGCAGATTGTGGTGCAGCAGCTCCAGCTGCTCATACAGCGGAATCGCCAGGCAAACTGTTGCAGGCGTCAGAAGATAGCTCAGAAGATGTGCACCGGTTTCATAACTTTCATAATCAATATGAAATACCGCAAGAAATACGATGACAACCACAATTGATACAAGAAGCGGATTAAAAATTGCCAGCTTCCATTTCTTTTTCAGGAACATACCGATCTCATAAGCCAGTATGCTCACCATCACTCCAAAAAATACGGAATTACATAACATTTCCTTCATCTGTCTCATCCTCCCGGTCAGTCTTTTTTCCCTGACGGCTTCTCATGCCGGATGACAAACTGAGTCACATGTCCGGATGCCGCCATCACAAGTACTGTCGATACTGCAGTCACCACGATCAGCTGCCAGAAAATCGGACTGATCCGATCCCAGGACTCTGTCAGGCCGACCGCTGCAGGAATAAACATCAGCGGCATGACTTCTACAAGAAATTTGCCGGTTTCTTTTACCCCATCCATCGGTATAATATGACAGCACAGCCCTGCAAGCATCAGAAGCAGACCATAAATGCTGGCCGGAATCGGAAGCGGAAGCAATGCATGCAACACCTCTCCCAAAAACGAAACAGTAATAATAATCGAAAACTGTTTTATGTATTTCATATAGATCCTTCTTTCTTTGTATCACGATACTGTAAAGCCCCCTGCGCTTTTGGTACCCCCGATACACTAAAAGAAATGTAAAGCGGACAGTCGCTTCGCGATCTGCCGTTCAAGATATTACATTCTTTCCGGAGCGGCAAATCCAAGCAGATCAATGCTCGTCTCCAGCACCTCACGGGTCAGATCCAGCAGTTCAATGTAGCTTCTCTTGCGGTCTGCATCTTCCTCGGAAAGAATTTTTGTCTCATGATAAAAATGATTGAAATCATTCGCCAGATCATAGATGAAGGAGCAGATCTTATGCGGAGCCAGCTCCTCAAATGCCTGCTGAATCATACTGTTGAATCCGGTCAGTGCCAGCATCAGCGCTTTCTCACTCTCACCTGCCGGTACCAGAATATGTCCCTTTTCTACTGCATTGCCACCCGCGCGATACTTGTTCAGGATCGACTTGATACGGACGATTGTGTAAAGAATGTACGGACCTGTATTGCCCTCGAACGATGTAAATTTATCCAGGTCAAAGACATAATCCTTGGAGGCCTGATTGGAAAGATCGCCATATTTGATTGCGGAAAGGCCTACCAGCTTTGCAGTCTCGCGTGCCTCTGCCTCGTCCACCTCATGGTTCTCCGTAATCTTACGGAACATCTCTTCATTGATATCTGCGATCAGATGTTCCAGACGCATCACACCGCCCTCACGGGTCTTAAACGGCTTGCCATCCTTTCCGTTCATTGTGCCAAAGCCTAGGAACTTCAGACCGGTATCCTCTTTGACCAGTCCGGTCTTTCTCGCACAGCGGAACACCTGAATGAAATGCATCTCCTGACGCTTGTCCACCACATAGATGATCTCATCCGGATCAAACAGCTTCCGGCGCTCAATGATCGTCGCCAGGTCTGTCGTCGTATAAAGAGCAGCGCCGTCAGACTTCAGGATGATACACGGCGGCACTTCCTTTGTATCGCTCTCCTTCGCCACATCAACAATCAACGCACCCTGGTCCATGTAGGCATAGCCCTTTTCCTTCATTTCTTCTACCATTTCCGGAATGTACGGCTGTGCATCGCTCTCCTTTTTCCAGAGATCAAATTCTACATTCAGATTGCCATAGTTCTTTTTCAGGTCGGCAATGGAAACGTTCAGAATCTGCTGCCACAGCGCACGATAGCCGCGCACACCGCTCTGCAGCTTTGCAGTCGCCTCCAGCGCTGCCTCACGAAACGCTTCGTCCACCTTGGACTTTCCGCTCGCCGTCGGGTAGATCTCCTCCAGCTCAGAGATCGTAAACGGTGCTTCTTCCGGGTATTCTCCCTCATAGGACTCATCAAAATAGACGAGCTCCGGCTGGCGCTCCTTTACCTCTGTGATAATAAGCCCCATCTGCAGACCCCAGTCGCCCAGATGCACATCACCGATCACCTTATGTCCGACGAAACGGCCGATTCGCTTGATGCTCTCACCGATAATCGCCGAACGCAAATGCCCGACATGAAGCGGCTTTGCCACATTTGCTCCGCCGTAGTCGATCATGATGGTCTTTGGCTCTGCCGCTTTCTCGACTGACAGCCTCTCATCTGCCTGCATGCCATTCAGATACTCTGCCACAAAATCGCCTGCAATCCGAATATTGATAAATCCCGGATTCACCGCTACGATCTCGTCAAACATCGGATCCTCTTTCAGCGCTGCCACTACATCATTGGCAATCATGATCGGAGCCTTTTTATATTTTTTTGCTCCGGCCATTGCTCCGTTGCACTGATATTCACATAAATCCGGCCGGTTCGAAATGCCGACCTTTCCATAAGAAGCCTCATAGCCGCATCCTTCAAATGCGTCCATGACCTTTTTACTGATTAAGTCCAGAATTTTTTCCATGCTTTCCACCTTTTCCAAGCGGCAAATGCCGCATAGCTTCATTTTTCGTGTCAATATGTTAGTATAGCACAGAAGCTTTCTCCTCTACAATATGTTTTTTGAATTTTTCCGGTTCTGTATAGCAGCAAAATGTCCGCCCGCCATCATCCACGGCCACAGCACCTGAATGTTCCACGCCAGATAATACCCAAGTGCTGTACTTAAATCTGTAAATCCAGACGCAGCAAAACAGATCAGCACGCATATCACCGCCCAGAACAGGTACCGGCGATTATCCCCCTCATCTTCCTTCCACCCACAACTACAGATGAGATATACACTCGCCCGCACACTGACGGCGCGCAGATATTCCAGTGCAAACCCGGCAGTCACCACCAGGACAAACAGTACAGCCACTACCGGAAACACGATCAGCACCGTCACTGTACCGATTGCTGCCGCAATCCACCCAGACCTTCTCTTGCTCTTTGTAAAGCGGAAATTCGCAATCCGCTTCGCTACTTGCTCATGAACGCAGTCGCTTCGCGATCTGTCA
>OLSO01000872.1_pt1 | contig 26837 bp, 19 predicted proteins | sample 1672441 | NCBI WGS metagenome assembly OLSO01 (sample SAMEA3136686, study PRJEB25190) | human gut metagenome | biome: human gut; feature: human-associated habitat; material: faeces | place: Austria | collected 2013 | reverse complement strand
TAGTCTGACGCCTAAAGCGTCTGGAAGCATGTGACTTTAGTCATGTGAGGGTCACAATCTCGAAGATATAAAAAGAATTTTGAGATTTGTGTAATTTTCATTTAGGGAAATAATAAGCAGATTGTCTTGAACAGTCTCACGCCGGAACAGTTTTGTAATATGGAGAGAAATTTATGACAAACCGTGAAATGATGGAAATTGCCATGAGGCAATCCGCAGAGGATATGGGATGCTGCGAGAATGACTTTAAGGTAAATAAAAATGTGATTGTTACCTTAAAATTAGGAAAGAACGCCCGCAAATATCTGAAGGAGCCGATTACCTGTAATCTCGTTTCCTATGGAAATAATATCATGGTGGCTTCAATAAATGAAACCTTGGATATCGTATCCGAGTATGTAGAGAAATTTGAATTTTACCATTGTTTTGAAACGCCAAATATGCACTGGCTGAACGAACGACTGATTGAGAGAGGCCATAAAATATGCTTTATGGCAGAATACTATCTGCCGGATATAAACAGGATACCGATTCTTTCCTGTGCTTATAAAACGCGTATACTGAAACAGGAAGATTTTGGGGAATTGTATCGGCCAGAATGGAGCAATGCGCTTTGTGAAGACCGCAAGCAGCTGGATATCCTCGGGATCGGCGCATACGATGGAAATACGCTGGTTGGATTGGCCGCCTGTTCCGCAGATTGCAAAGATATGTGGCAGATTGGTGTGGATGTACTGTCAGAATACAGACGGCAGGGGATTGCTTCTGCACTGACAAGCGCACTCGCAAAAGAAATCATAAACAGGAATAAGGTGCCATTTTACTGTACAGCATGGTCCAATGTCAGGTCAGTCAGAAACGCCATTAAGAGTGGCTTTGTTCCTGCATGGGTAGAAATGACCGCAAAACCTGTAACGATTGTTGATGAAATGAATCGGTAAGCCAAAGGGGACGGAGAAAAAGCCAAAAACACCATCCCCAATGGAAAAAAGAGGGCAGGACTTTCGTCCCACCCTCCTGGAAGTGTCAATTATTCTCCGAAGTATCTCTTAAGCAGACCAGCGAATGCTTTTCCGTGTCTAGCCTCATCTCTTGCCATTTCATGCACGGTGTCGTGGATTGCATCCAGGTTAGCTGCTTTTGCACGTTTAGCCAGATCTACTTTGCCAGCGGTAGCACCGTTCTCGGCCTCTACACGCATCTGAAGGTTCTTCTTGGTGCTGTCGGTTACGACTTCGCCCAGGAGCTCTGCGAATTTAGCAGCGTGCTCAGCCTCTTCGTAAGCGGCTTTCTCGTAGTACAGGCCAACTTCCGGATAACCCTCTCTGTGAGCAACTCTTGCCATTGCGAGATACATACCAACCTCAGAGCACTCGCCCTGGAAGTTTGCACGAAGATCCTCGAGGATATCTTCGGAAACGCCTTTAGCAACGCCAACTACATGCTCTGCAGCCCAGCTCATGGTCTCTTCCTGTTTGATGAATTTTTCTGCCGGTGCTTTACATACCGGACAGACAGCCGGAGCAGCTTCTCCTTCATAAACATATCCACATACACTACATACCCATTTAGCCATAATTGTTATCTCCTTTTCTTTTTATATGATATTTTTTAGATTCAAGTTGTTTTTCTCTGTAATCAAATCAGTAATGATTACTGATATTAAAATAGCACAACTTTTTTGGTTCGTCAATAGTTTTTTGAAAAAAATTGAAATACTTTTTCAGTTGTGGAGACGCATCAGTTCTTATCGATGCAGTCTCCGCAAATTCCATAGAAATGAGTCACATAATTCTGAATCTGGCCGGTACAGCACTGCTGGGCAGTCTCCATGATACCGTCGATGTTCGGCATATCCAGATCCATAACCCGGTGACACTTGGTACAGATAAAGTGATGATGCCGGGCGGTGTTGCCGTCGAAACGGTCAGCCCCTCCGTCTGTGGTGATCTTCATAATCTCGCCCAGATCAGAGAGAAGAGCCAGGTTCCGGTAAACGGTTCCCAGGCTGATGTTCGGAAATTCCTGCCGGATATTCATATAGATGGTATCGGCGGTAGGATGGTCCGTCCGGGTGGCCAGAAAGGCCTTGATACATTCTCTTTGCTTGCTTCTTTTCAGATTAGCCATTCTATCTTCTCCTTCCGCAAATGCACCTGCCCAACGCAGAAGCTTCTATATATTATAGAAGAAAGTTTTTGCGCTCTGGCGGGAGGTTATATTTAATAATGATAACAATTACTGATATAAATAAGATACTGCAAATCCCTGCATTTGTCAACGCTTTTTTGTTTGCGGTGGAGAGAAAAATGTGTCCGTTCGGAAAAAATTTCTTCCTTTATATTTTCCAACAAGCCCATGTATTATTCAGTGAAAATCTGCTATACTGACAGCAGAAAGGTAGACTTGTCCGGGACTTTTGCGCCCGGATTTTAAGGAGGATAAAAAATGGGAAAATTATACGATTGCATCATCATCGGTTCCGGTCCGGCAGGACTTACGGCGGCGATCTATGCGGCCCGGGCCTGCCTGTCTGTTCTGGTGCTGGAAAAGGAGTTTGTAAGCGGTGGCCAGGTGGTAAATACCTACGAGGTGGACAACTATCCGGGTTATCGGGGGATCAGCGGCTTTGACTTAGGGATGAAGTTTCGGGAGCATGCGGAAAAACTGGACGTGGAGTTTGTAATGGAAGCCGTGGAACGGGTGGATCTGGAAAAGGAAGAGAAAATAATCTATACCGACCAGAGTGAATATCACGGCCGGACCGTGATTCTGGCTATGGGCGCTTCCCACAGAAAGCTGGAGGTCCGGGGAGAAGAGGATTTTTCTGGCATGGGCGTTTCCTACTGCGCGACCTGCGACGGGGCCTTTTTCAAGGGAAAAACTGTTGCCGTGGTGGGTGGTGGAGACGTGGCCATTGAGGATGCGATCTTTCTCTCCAGAGGCTGTGAGAAGGTTTATCTGATCCACAGAAGAAATCAACTCCGGGGAGCGGAGAGTTTGCAGAGAGAACTTTTCGCGAGACCCAATATCGAAGTGATCTGGGACTCCGAGGTGACGCGGATCTTAGGAGAGGACCAGGTGGAAAGCGTCCATCTGAAAAATACAGAGAACGGTGAAAAGAGAAATCTACCGGTGGAAGGCCTCTTTGTGGCGGTGGGCGTCGTTCCCTGCACAACTCTGATCAAAGGACAGGTGGCGCTGGATGATTTCGGATATGTTAAGGCGAGGGAGGATTGTGTAACAAATATTCCTGGCGTTTTCGCGGCGGGAGACCTTCGCACAAAGCCCATGAAACAGATCGTCACCGCCGTGGCAGACGGGGCAAATGCCGTAAATTCCGCCCGGAATTATCTTACGAAAAAAGAGTAAGAAATGAAAAATATGTGAATCTCTGTTGACAAATTAAGCTGAATTTGTTATGATAGCCCTATGTAAAATTAACAATTATGTAACAAATCGGTTAAAACACGGAAATCCTTTTGGAAAACTTCGTTGAAAACCGATACGGAGGGTGATATCTATAATGAAAAGAAGCGTGTTAATGAAACTTACGGCCTGCTGTATGACCGGTGCAATGGTTCTTGGAAGCACTGGGGTGGTGACTATGGCTTCCGGACTGGATTCCGCACTGGCAGGTATGGGCGCAGAGATCGCAGATAGTCAGCAGCAGAAGGAAGTTGTGAAGGTGGCTCCGACCGGTTATGATACCGTGGCCATCGCACAGGTAGATGAGTATGTAAATATCCGTGACGCAGCCAGCACAGAGGGCAACGTTGTCGGAAAACTTTATAATAACTGCAAGGCAGAGATCCTTGGCAAGACCGATGACGGCTGGTACCTCATTCAGTCCGGAGAGGTGACCGGATATGTGAGCTCCGATTATTTTGTGACTGGATCTCAGGCTGAGGCCCTGGCTCAGGAAGTCGGCACGGACATGGCTACGGTAAAAGACGGGACCGAGACTCTGATGGTTCGTTCCTCCGCAGACAGCAATTCCGAGGCGATTTCCATGGTCGGCGATTCCGAGAAGCTGAGAGTCCTCGAGGACGACGGCGACTGGGTAAAGGTTGCAGTGGATGATGATGTGGAAGGTTATGTTTCCAAAGAGTATGTAGACTGCGATACCGAGTTCGTGGAAGCAGAGTCCGTAGAGCAGGCAGAGGCGAGAAAAGCAGCAGTCCAGGAAGCTCTTGACAAAGCAACCCAGATGCAGGAAGCAGCTTACGCAGCTATGAACGCCGCTGACGGAAACGAGGCAGCTTACGCAGCAGATCAGGCCAACGCAGCACTGGCAGAAGCCAAGATGCTGGCCAGCGAGCAGGAATATGATTACGAGATTCAGGATCTGACAGATCAGATCGCATATGTAGCACAGGATACCTCCGTTGCATCTGTATGGGCACAGGAAGCTCAGGCAGAGGAGGAGCGTATCGCAGCTGAGAAGGCAGCCCAGGAGGCAGCCGAGGCTCAGGCGGCAGCAGAAGCTCAGGCAGCGGCTGATGCGGCAGCTCAGACAGCAGCAGCTTCCCAGGCAAGTGCAGACAGCCAGGAGCAGGAAGCACAGCAGAAAGAGCAGGTAGCAGCCGATGCATGGCAGGCAGCTGTAGACGCACAGAATCAGGCAGACCAGAACTGGTCTGAGGAAGCCCAGGCAGAAGCCGATGCGGCAGCCCAGGCAGCCATCGAAGCAGCGGCAGCAGCAGAAGCAGCCCGCCAGCAGGCAGAGGCTGAAGCAGCGGCAGCAGAGGCAGCCCGTCAGCAGGCAGAGGCCGAGGCAGCAGCCAAGGCAGAGCAGGAAGCACAGCAGAATCAGCAGGATGGCAACTACGACGATGGTTCCTCCTACGATGGCAGCTCCAGCAGCTCCTCAGATAGCAGTTCTTCCGATAGCAGCTCAAGCTCCAGCTCTTCCAGCATTCGTCAGAGTGTTGTAAGCTACGCACTTCAGTTTGTAGGTAATCCGTATGTATACGGCGGCACCAGCCTGACCAACGGAGCAGACTGTTCCGGTTTTGTACTTTCCGTAATGGCAAACTTCGGCATCAGCCTTCCGCGTACCGCAGCAGCACAGTCTACCGTAGGTACTCCGGTAAGCCTGGATTCCATCCAGCCCGGCGACCTTCTGTTCTATCAGGGCAGCGGCGGAATCGGTCATGTAACCATGTACATCGGTAACGGACAGGTCGTACATGCCAGCAATCCGAACACAGGAATTACGGTATCCAGCATCGACTACCGTACACCTTGCTCTGCAAGAAGTTTCTTCTAATATAGTATAAGCACCCCCCAGGAGTCCATTTCCCTATCACCCGGAAATGGGCTCCTTTTATACATAATGATGATACCAGGGTCAAAACTTCCCGAAAATCTCCCCTGTGGGCTTACAGGAAAAGGTCATGCTTTTTCCAGTTGCCGGATGTCGAAAGGTGAGCTCGAAGGCACAGAGGGCCAGAGTGGACCCTTTGGAAGCGGGATTGTATTTTCGGTCGCCGTAGAGGGGGAGGCCGACGTCTGCCATCTGGACGCGGATCTGGTGATGGCGGCCGGTGAAAAGATGAATCCGGACGAGGGAGAGGGGTAGGGCGGCGAGAGCAGGATCTTCCAGTGTTTTCAGGCATTCGTAGGAGAGCCGGGACTCCTTCGCGCCTTTGGTTCCTTTGGGAACCTTTTTGGAAGTGTTGGTGCGGCCGTCCTTTAAGAGATAATCTGTGAGCGATTCCTCTTCTTTCGCGGTTCCTTCCACGACGGCGAGGTAGGTCTTTTTCATCTCGTTCTGAGCGATTTCTTTGCTCAGGGAAGCGGCGGCCTTCTGATTTTTGGCGAATACCATGACGCCCTGTACGGGCTGGTCCAGCCGGTGAATCATACCGAGATAGGGAATGCCGTCGGGCTTTCCACCCGTTTCCGCCAGATGATTTTTAAGTAAACTTACCATGTCTTTACTGCCGATGCGGCTGGTCTCCACCGGAATCCCGGCGGGCTTTTCCACCACAAGAATGTCTTTATCTTCATATAAAATATTCATATCCAATCCTCCTGAAAATCAATTATCTCCATCGTATCATGCCAGCCCTAAAATGTAAATCTGCGGTCTGTCCGGCCATTGTATTTTGAAGGATTATAAGGTAAAATGTAATTATTCAGAACATTCAGAATAAATTTGTTATGTCACTGTTTTGGGGATTTACGAAGGCAAGGGAGGGTTATTTTTGTATAAAGTATTGCTGGTGGATGACGAGGCGCTGATCCGTGAGGCGATCAGCGAGAACACCCGCTGGAAGGAACTGGGGTACGAGCTTATGGGGACCTGCAAGAACGGCAGGGAAGCAATCGAACGGCTGGATCAGGAAGAAGCAGATCTGGTCCTGACAGATATCTGCATGCCCTATGTGGACGGCATGGAACTGACCCGCTATCTCTATGAGAAGCACAAAGGGGTCAAGGTTATCATTATCAGCGGTTATGATGACTTTGAGTATGCCAAGACAGCGGTAAAATATCAGGTGATGGACTATATTTTAAAACCCATCACGGCGAAAGAGCTGGCCCAGACTCTGACGCGGGTAAAAGAAAAACTGGACGAGGAGCGTTTTCAGAGGTCGGATATGAAGAGAATCCGCGGCGCGTATATGAGCAATCTGCCGATTCTCCGCGGCCGTTTCCTGAACAGCCTTCTCATGGGAAACGTGGGAGCGCAGGAAATCCAGGAAAAATTAAAGGATTATAAGATCCGGCTGGATGGAAAATATTTCATGACGGCCCTTGTGACCGGGGACGATTTGACGCCGTTTCTGAGACAGTCGGACGAGTATAAGAGCGATCTGGCCTGCTTTGCAATCTACAATATTTCCGCAGAGATCATGGATTTTTACCAGGCGGGCGTGAGCTTTCAGGATGTGGACGAGCGGACCGTGCTGATTTTTTCGGGAAACGAGGGGATCGAGGAGCTGGCGTTAAAAGTGACGGAGGAGATTCACGACAGCATTTTCCATTTTCTGAAGGTTCAGAGCACTATCGGACTCGGCGGCAGGGTCGGACGGCTTCAGGAACTGCCGCGATCCTTCCAGGAGGCGAAACGGACGCTGGAATACAAGTTTGTTCTGGGCGGAAATCAGGTGATCTATGCCAGGGAGCTTCCGGAAAATCAGGATCTGGTCAGCGGTGAGCTGCCGAAATATGTGAGCCGGATCGGCCTGGCGATCCGAAGCGGAAAGGAAGAGGACGTACGGGAGGAAATCGGCGCTTTCACCAGTGCCCTCCGGCAATCCTGTCTGAACCGGAACAGGAGCATTTTTCATGTGCAGAATCTGATCCTCTCGGTCATGAACGAGCTGGATCTTGCGGCTCTGAACGATGAAAAGATTTTAAAAGAGGAGCGGGAGCTTCTCAATACGGTCTACGCCCGGAATCATCTTTCCGAGGTGGAGGAGGTGCTGGTGGCTTTCAGCACCCGGCTGGCGGAGCATTTCCGGGACGAGAAGGACAGCTACTGTAAGCGGCAGGCCCTTCGGGCGCTGGATTACATTGAGGAACATTATAAGGATTCCGACGTGACCTTAAATTCCGTCTGCTCCTATCTGGCCATGAGCACGAGCTATTTCAGCTCAATTTTCAAGAATTACACTGGGGAGACTTTTATCGAGGCACTGACGAGGAAGCGCGTGGAAAAGGCGAAATTCCTCCTGGAAAACACCTCCCGGAAAAACTACGAGATCGCCTGTGACGTGGGCTACAGCGATCCCCATTATTTTTCCAATATCTTTAAAAAAGCTACGGGTATGACGCCGACAGAGTATGCCAGAAAGGTGCGGAAGTAATGGGCGGGGAAAAAAAGTCTCCCTTACGGATGCTTTCCAGATTCCGGACCATACGGGGGGCTATGATCTTTTCTTATATGGCGATCACCTTGCTGGCACTTCTGATCTTTCTGCTGTTCTCTCTGAATTACACGGAGAGGACGATTCTGGAAAATTCAGAATCCTATACGATCCAGCTGGTGGAGCAGGTGAACGGGGATATCGATTCCTACATCAGTTATATGGAGAACATCATGGAGATTGTTACGAACAATCCGGAACTCTCCGATTATCTTTTTGACCGGATGGAGCATATCATGATGCGGGAACGGATCCAGGAGCAGTTTGTCACGCTGCTGGATGCCCGGTCTGATATCTGCAACATTGCTGTTTTTGCAAAGAACGGGCGGACGCTCATCAACAGAGGAACGGACACACGCAATCCGTATGTGGATCTCGCCAGCATGCCCTGGTATCAGGATACGATGGAGGCGGAAGGAAAGGCGGTGATCTCCGCTTCACATGTCCAGAATGCCATTGAGGGAAAATATCAGTGGGTGATCACGCTGAGCAAAGGACTGATCAATCCGGAAACGCATGAGGTAGAGGGGATCTTTTTTGTAGACATGAACTACAGTTCCATACAGGAGCTTTGTACCAATGTGAACCTGGGGAGCAAAAGCTACCTGTTTATCGTGGGGAAAAAAGGAAAGATCATTTATCATCCCAAGCAGCAGCTGCTTTACAGCGGCATGAAAACGGAGCTCATCGATGAGGTGCTGGAAAACGGGACAGGGAACTTTCTGACCTCTCAAAACGGGCGGCGTCAGCTGTATTCCGTATTTAAATCGGATAAGACAGGCTGGTCTGTAGTCGGCGTTTCCGATGTCTCGGAGTTTATGAAGAATCGTTCCGAAATCCAGTTTTTTTATCTGCTGATCGCACTTTGTCTGGGAGTCCTTTCTCTGCTTCTGGCGTTGTGGCTTTCTGGTGAGATCACAAAACCGGTAAAGGAACTGGAACAGTCTATGAAAAATGTGCAGAAGGGAGAGTTTGACAAGGCTCTGATAAGTCCTGAGGGCTGCAATGAGATCACCAGTCTGACCCATTCCTTCAATATCATGACAGAGAAGATCCAGAATCTGATGGCGGAAAATGTCCGTGAACAGAAACAGAAGAGAAAAAGTGAGCTTCAGGCGCTTCAGGCACAGATCAATCCGCATTTCCTTTATAATACGCTGGATTCCATCATCTGGATGGCAGAGAGTGGAAAAAATGAAGAAGTGGTGCAGATGACTTCGGCGCTGGCAAAGCTTCTCCGCCAGAGCATCAGCAATGAGGATGAGATCGTCACGGTAGAGCGGGAGATCGAGTATACCCGTAATTATTTGGCGATTCAGAAGCTTCGCTACCGGGATCAGCTGGAATATATCATTGATATAGACGAAGAGGTCCTTCACCGGAAGATCGTCAAGCTGGTGATCCAGCCACTGGTGGAAAATGCCATTTATCATGGCATCAAATATCTGGACGGAAAGGGGATGCTCCTTATCCTGGGAGAGATCCAGGACGGAAAGGTGGTCATCACCATACGGGACAACGGCGTTGGCATGGACGAAGAAACACTGAAGCATATCCTGGAAAAGAAACCGGAACCGAAGGAAAAGCAGAGGAAAAAAACAAGCCATGTGGGAGTCTATAATGTACAGAACCGTCTGCAGCTTTATTATGGAAAGGAATACGGGCTGGTTTATGAGAGTATGCCGGGCATGGGAACCGGCGTTTCTGTGATCATTCCCGCAGAGGGAGGGGAAGAGTCATGAAAAATAACGGAAAATATATAGTTGGGCTCATTATCCTGATCCTTGTCCTTGTTTTTGGAGCGGGGATCATAATCGTAAACCGTTCCAGCACAGCCAGACGTATCCAGGTAGTCTATATTCCCAAAGCACGGGATGATGCCAATGATTTCTGGACCTCGCTTTTGAAAGGGGCGCAGATGGCAGCTAACGAGTATGACGTGGATCTGACGATTCTCGCTCCGGATTCCGAGCAGGATTTTGAAGCCCAGGTGCGTTACATTGATGAAGCTATCGCCATGAATCCGAATGCGATCATCCTTTCGCCTTCCAGTAAAAGTGAGATCACGGAGGCGGCGAACCGGATCGTTGTCGCGGGGATCCGGCTGGTACTCATTGATTCTGAACTGGATCAGAATCTTCAGTCGATCGTGGTAGAGACGGACAATGTGGCTGCCGGACGGAAAATGGGGGAATTTATCCTGACACATCTTCCGGAAAATCCGGTGATCGGAGTGGTATCCCATGTGAAAAGTTCTTCTACCGCGCAGGAGCGTTACCAGGGTCTCTGTGAAGGACTGGGGGATGAGAAAGAACATATCGTGGGAACCGTTTACTGCGATTCCAATTATGAAAAAGCATACAACCGGACAAAAGCCCTTCTGGAAGAGCATCCGGACATCAATATCCTGGTGGGTCTCAATGAATACAGTGCCATAGGAGCCGGGAAAGCGGTCCGGGATCTGGGACTTTCCGATTCGATCCTCATGGTTGGCTTTGACAGTTCCATTGAAGAAGTCCAGATGCTGGAAGAAGGGGTGTTCAATGCCATTATAGTCCAGAAGCCCTTCAACATGGGGTATCTTGGTGTGGAAAATACAGTGCTTCTCCTTCGGGGCGAGATCCTTCCGGAAATGGTGGATTCCGGCTCCGAGCTCATCACAAAAGAGAATATGTATACGGATGAGAATCAGAAATTCCTCTTTCCGTTCTTGGATTAAGAGACAAAAGGCTCTGCGAAAGCAGGGCTTTTTTGTGCAGTTTATTATGCCAGGTGTAAAAAATTCCATGAAAAAGTAAAATATTCCCCTTTCATCAGAAGATATCCCATTCTTTTTCTTCAAAAACAACCATATAATATTGTCATAGTAATGAAGAAATGATCAACCTGCCTAAAAATGTATTGGGGGCTTTTCGGGGGCGAAAAGAAATGTACGGAAAAGGGCAGGATGATCCTTTCACCAAAGGAAACGGAGGGTATCGTCATGTATACGGCAACACTTGGAGAATGGAGGAAGAGAAATGGAAAATTTTAAAAACAGTCCGATTGTGAAAAAACTCGGTTTCAACCGGATCATCCTTTGTGGTGTACTGGTGCTGATGTACATACTGTTCAGTATCGTCGAGCCCAGCTTTGTGAGCTACTCGCGTATCATCAGTGCATTAAACTATGCGTACTTCCTGGGCTTTCTGGCTCTGGGCGTTACTTTCGTTATTGCGACAGGTGAGATTGATTTCTCCATCGGACCCGTGATGTTCTGTGCGGCTCTGATCGGTGGAAAACTCTTTGTGGACGGTGTTCCCATGGGAGCATGTCTTATCATCACCATTCTGGTGGGCCTTGTATTCGGACTTTTCAGCGGCTTTCTGGTGGCTTATATGGGACTGCCGTCCTTCATTTCCTCCATGGCCGTCATGATGCTTTCCAAAGGTATCGGTTCTGTCTTCACGAAGACACAGGCCATGAGCTGGCCCCAGTCCAGTGGCGAAGGCGGCTGGTACAAAAACCTGATCAAAATGAATGTGGGCGGAACGGATATCCCCACAGGTCTTATCATTCTCCTGATCGTGGCTGTTATCTGCGGTATCATCCTCAATAACACCAAAGCAGGACGTTATATCCTTTGTCTTGGAAGCAACCAGGAAGCAGTAAGGCTTTCCGGTGTTGACGTAAAGAAATGGAAACTGTTGGCTTTCGTGATCTGCGGTACGCTGGCAGGCTTCGCAGCCATCGCCTATGTGGGATCTTACACCATCGTTTCCCCGGGTCTTGGAGATACCTTCAACAATGACGCCATTGCAAGCTGTGTTATGGGCGGAACGTCCATGTCCGGAGGCGTCGCCTCCATCGGCGGAAGTATCATCGGCGTTATGATTATTTCTCTTCTTCAGGAAGGAATCCTGGCTATGGGCTTCCAGAAGGATTATCAGTATGTAATTACCGGTATCATCGTTCTGGTGGCAGTATTTGCCGATGTACGAAGCAGAAGAAAGAAAAACTGATTGATCCATAGAAAGAAAGGTAGAAGGTGAAGACATGGGCGAAGTTATTTTGACTATGAAAGGGATCGACAAATCGTTCCCGGGTGTACATGCCCTTGATCATGTAGATCTTGAAATCAGAAAAGGTGAAGTGCTCGCCCTCATGGGAGAAAACGGAGCCGGAAAATCCACTCTTATGAAGGTGCTGACCGGTATTTATAAAAAAGACTCCGGAACCATCACCTACGAGGGAAAAGAAGTAGAATTTGCAAATCCCCGTGACGCACAGGCAGCAGGCGTTGTCATTGTGCATCAGGAGTTAAATATGATGAACCATCTGACCGTGGCCCAGAACATTTTCATCGGCCGTGAGATCATGAATGGAAAACTCATCAACGATGCGAAGATGAATCAGGAAGCAGAAAAGCTTTTTGATCGTCTGAACATCAAGATTGATCCCACAGAAAAAATGGGAAATCTGACCGTAGGCCGTCAGCAGATGTGCGAGATCGCAAAAGCCATCTCCCATGACGCAAAGGTTATTATTTTCGACGAGCCGTCAGCAGCGCTGACCGAGGCCGAGATCGAAGAGCTGTTTAAAATCATCCGTGACCTTCGTGATAAGGGCATGGGAATCGTTTATATCTCTCATCGTATGGATGAGATCAAGGTCATCACGGACCGTGTGACCGTCATGCGTGACGGCTGCTATGTAGGCACCCTCATCACCAAGGAATGTACCAAGGACGACATCATCAACATGATGGTTGGCCGTGTCATTTACGAGGATCCGAAGACCGAGAGCAACGTTCCGAAGAACGCTCCGGTAGTACTCAAGGTGGAAAACCTCAACGCAGGAAAAATGGTACAGAATGTAAGCTTCGAGCTTCACAAAGGAGAGATCCTCGGTTTCTCCGGCCTGATGGGTGCAGGACGTACCGAGACGGCCAGAGCTCTTTTCGGAGCAGACCCCAAGGAGAGCGGAAAGATCTACATAAACGGAAAAGAAGTGGATATCAAGAATCCCATGGATGCGGTAAAACATGGTATCGGTTATCTTTCTGAGGACCGGAAACGTTACGGTATCGTCGTAGGAAAGAGCGTGGCGGAGAACTCCACGATGGCTACCATGGACCAGTTCATGAGCGGCGCTTTCATCAATAAGAAGAAAGAGAGAGCTATCGCCCAGAAATATGTGGATTCCCTGAAGACAAAGACTCCCAACGTGGATCAGCTGGTGGTAAACCTTTCCGGAGGAAACCAGCAGAAAGTTGTTATCGCCAAATGGCTGGTGAGAAACTGTGATATTCTGATCTTCGATGAGCCTACTCGAGGCATCGACGTAGGAGCAAAGAGTGAAATTTACCATCTGATGAACGAGCTGGTAGCAGCTGGAAAATCGATCATCATGATTTCCTCTGAGATGACAGAGATTTTGAGAATGAGCGACCGTATCATAGTTATGTGCGAAGGCCGGGTAACCGGTGAGATCGGAATTGAGGAAGCAACTCAGGAACGTATCATGCACGCGGCAACGCTTCGGAAGTAGGAGGAGATAGAGATGGCAGATAAGAAAAAAGGAAATGCTTTTACAAACAATCCCCTTGTAAAAGCTGTGGGTACACAGAAAATCGTAGTATTGCTCGTAATCATTGTTCTGTTTGCATTTTTCAGCATCATGAGCCCGGGCTTTCGTAAATATCCTACACTGGTAAGTATTTTTGATTATTCCTATTATATCAGCTTCATGGCCATCGGCGTTACCTTCTGTCTGATCACAGGCGGTGTGGATCTGTCCATTGGTACCGGAATGATCTGCTACGCACTGTTCGGCGGTTATCTCATTACCCGTCAGGGCATGCCGGTGCTCGTAGGTATCCTGGGAACGATTCTCATGGGTGTTATCATGGGCTGCATCAACGGTGTGCTGGTGGCAGTTCTGGAGCTTCCACCGTTCATCGCTACTCTGGGAACCATGATGGTAGCCAGAGGTTTCGGTTCCATCATCACAGGCGGTATGAGCGTGACCTGGCCGGCAGCTTCCAGTGAGCAGGGCTGGTTCCGTATGTTATTTAAGATCAACAAACCCGGACTTCTTCTTCCGGTAGGCTTTTTGTGGGTGATTTTTTTCGTCATCCTCATGTCCCTCTTCCTCAACAAAACGAGACCGGGACGTTACATCATTGCAATCGGAAGTAATAAAGAAGCTACAAGACTTTCTGGCGTAAATGTGGTAAAATATCAGGCGTTAGCATATATCCTTTCCGGTGTGTTCGCAGGAATCGCAGGAGTTGCTTACGCGGCTGTATTCTCTTCATCTATCGCCCCCGGAAACGGCGCAGGCCTTGAGCTTGACGCTATCGCCGGTGCCATCATCGGCGGAACTTCCATGACAGGAGGCTGCGGTTCCATTTTCGGTACCCTGCTCGGCGTATTCGTTATGTCCATGCTGAAATCCGGCCTTCCGTATATCGGTCTGCAGGCAAACTGGCAGCAGATCATCACCGGTCTGATTCTGATTCTCGCCGTATTCATCGACGTGATCAAGAATAGAAAATTAGCCTAACACAGCAGCACACACACACTTTTTATTTTTTCGACAGCGGAATGAGAGGTTCTGCTGCCCTTCAAAAGGAGGATTTCGAAGGATGAAACGCAAAGTAATCAGCGCACTCTTATGTGCATCCATGGTAGCAACAATGGTTGGCGGCTGCGGAAGCGGCTCAAATAAGACAACCGAGAAAGCCACTGAGAAAGCAACAGAAGCTGCCACCGAGAAAGCAACCGAGAAGGCAACTGAAAAAGCAACGGAAAAAGCTACTGAGACTGAGAAAGCCACTGAGAAGGCTACAGAAAAAGCTACCGAGGCAGCTACCACAGAAGCTGCAACGACGGAAGAAGAAACTACCGAGAAAGCCACCGAGAAAGAAACGGAAAAGGCTACTGAAAAAGAAACCAAGAAAAAAGTAGAGACTGAGACCGAGTCTGCTTCCAAGGAGACCGAGAAGGCTACTGAGAAGGAGACCGAGAAGGAAACCGAAAAGGCTACTGAGAAAGAGACCGAGAAGGAAACTGAGAAGGCTACTGAGAAGGCTACGGAGAAGGAAACTGAGAAAGTAACCGAGAAAGAGACCGAGAAGGAAACTGAGAAGGCTACCGAGAAAGAGACCGAGAAGGAAACTGAGAAAGAGACCAAGAAGGAAACTGAGAAGGCTACTGAGAAAGAGACCAAGAAGGAAACTGAGAAAGTAACCGAGAAGGAGACCGAGAAGGAAACTGAGAAGGCTACTGAGAAAGAGACCAAGAAGGAAACTGAGAAAGCTACCGAGAAAGAGACCGAGTCTGAATCTGAGACTGAAAAGGTAACCGAGAAAGAGACCAAGAAGGAAACCGAGAAGGCTACCGAGAAAGAAACTGAGACAGAAGAATCTGAGTCCGAAACCGAGAAAGAAACCAAGAAAGCAACTGACGCAAAAGAGACTGAGACCGAGTCCGAGAGCGAATCTGAGACCGAAACCGTAAAAGGCACCATCGACCTCAGCAATGTAGAAGCAAAAGAAGCTTATCACTTTGAGATCGTATCCAAAGGCTTCCAGCATCAGTACTGGCAGGCAGTATTAAAGGGAGCACAGGAGGAGGCTGAGCGTCTCGGCGTTACCATGAACTTCGTAGGACCGAACTCCGAGTCCGATATCGCAGACCAGGTACAGATGCTGAACAGTGCAATCAACGCAAAACCGGCAGCAATCGGTCTGGCAGCTCTGAGTACCGATGCTTGTAACGACGCTCTGCAGCAGGCAAAAGATGCAGGAATTCCCATCGTAGGATTTGACTCCGGCGTACCGGGAGCTCCGGAAGGTTCTGTAGTAGCAAACGCAGCAACTGACAACTACGCAGCTGGTGAACTGGCAGCAGAGAAAACCTATGAGGTTCTGAAAGACAGAATCGCAGCAGCAGAAGGTTCCGTTCGTATCGGCGTTATGGGCCAGGATGCAACCAGTGAGTCCATCATCAACCGTGGCCTTGGCTTCATCGACAAGATCGCTGAGCTGGCAGAGGCTGACGGCTATACCGTAACTGTAGAAGGAAACGACAAATACGTTCAGGATTGTAAAGTAGAGCCTACCAAGGAGGCTAAGGTGATCCTCGATGTAGCAGTACCGTCACAGGTAACCGCAGAGCTGTCCGCAACAGACTGCCAGACCCTGCTGAACAAAGACGACACGATCTGCATCTATGGTTCCAACCAGCACTCCGGTGAGGCAATGGTAACCGGTAACGAGAACCTGCAGAAACTGGGCAGCGGCGAAGATCAGGTATTAGGCGTGACCTTCGACTCCGGTACTGTTATCAAAGAGGCTGTCAAGAACGGTACTCTCTACGGCGCAGTAACCCAGGCTCCTGTAGCAATGGGCGCAGCAGTTATCGACCTTCTGACCATGGCAGCAAACGGTGAGGAAGTAGCAGACGTGGATACCGGATGCCAGTGGTATACCGCTGACAACATGGACGATCCTGAGATTGCACAAAACCTTTACGACTAATAATTGGAAGCAGGCCTGTTAAGGCTTTCACTTCATAAAAAGTGTGTTTGGTGTGTATGGACGGGCTGTCGGGGGCGGCAGCCCGGTCCGAAAAAATGACAACTGGGAGGAAGCAAGAAATGTTAAAAGGAATTCCAAAGATTTTATCTCCGGAGCTCTTAAAAGTGCTCTGTGAAATGGGACACAGCGACCGTCTGGTTATTTCCGACGGAAATTTCCCGGCAGAGTCCATGGGAAAAGACGCGATCGTGATTCGTTGTGACGGCCACGGCGTGCCGGAACTTCTGGACGCCATCCTTGAGGTGTTCCCGCTGGATACTTATGTAGAGCATCCGGTAAATCTGATGGAAGTAATGCCCGGTGATGATGTTGAGACACCGATCTGGGATACTTATAAAGAAATCGTTGAAAAACATGATAAGAGAGGCGGAGACGCCATCGGTCACATCGAGAGATTTGCTTTCTACGATGAGGCGAAAAAAGTATATGCGATCATCGCTACCGGCGAGAGCGCACTCTATGCAAACATTATGCTCCAGAAGGGCGTAGTGGTTGACTAAAAAAGAATAGCCGTTCAGGAGAGGCGAAAGCCTGGGGGCCTGAACTGTTAGATAAGATGCCTATGGGCATCAGGGGAAAAAACTATGTAATGTAAAAAAGGAGGATTTTACAATGAAAAACAAAATGATCAGCGCTTTACTGGCAACCGCTATGGTAGCATCCATGATGACCGTTCCCGCACTTGCAAGCGAGGGCGAGACCGAGGCAGCAGCAACTGTAGATCTGAGCAATGTAGAAGCAAAAGAAGCTTATCACTTTGAGATCGTATCCAAAGGCTTCCAGCATCAGTACTGGCAGGCAGTATTAAAGGGAGCACAGGAGGAGGCTGAGCGTCTCGGCGTTACCATGAACTTCGTAGGACCGAACTCCGAGTCCGATATCGCAGACCAGGTACAGATGCTGAACAGTGCAATCAACGCAAAACCGGCAGCAATCGGTCTGGCAGCTCTGAGTACCGATGCTTGTAACGACGCTCTGCAGCAGGCAAAAGATGCAGGAATTCCCATCGTAGGATTTGACTCCGGCGTACCGGGAGCTCCGGAAGGTTCTGTAGTAGCAAACGCAGCAACTGACAACTACGCAGCTGGTGAACTGGCAGCAGAGAAAACCTATGAGGTTCTGAAAGACAGAATCGCAGCAGCAGAAGGTTCCGTTCGTATCGGCGTTATGGGCCAGGATGCAACCAGTGAGTCCATCATCAACCGTGGCCTTGGCTTCATCGACAAGATCGCTGAGCTGGCAGAGGCTGACGGCTATACCGTAACTGTAGAAGGAAACGACAAATACGTTCAGGATTGTAAAGTAGAGCCTACCAAGGAGGCTAAGGTGATCCTCGATGTAGCAGTACCGTCACAGGTAACCGCAGAGCTGTCCGCAACAGACTGCCAGACCCTGCTGAACAAAGACGACACGATCTGCATCTATGGTTCCAACCAGCACTCCGGTGAGGCAATGGTAACCGGTAACGAGAACCTGCAGAAACTGGGCAGCGGCGAAGATCAGGTATTAGGCGTGACCTTCGACTCCGGTACTGTTATCAAAGAGGCTGTCAAGAACGGTACTCTCTACGGCGCAGTAACCCAGGCTCCTGTAGCAATGGGCGCAGCAGTTATCGACCTTCTGACCATGGCAGCAAACGGCGAGGAAGTAGCAGACGTGGATACCGGATGCCAGTGGTACACCGCTGACAATATGGACGATGCAGAGATCGCACAGAACTTATATGATTAAAATTCTGAGCATCCTGAAATAAAGGAGCAGAACCTGCGGGCTTGCCCGCAAGGGGCTGGGACTTCATTTCAAGGCGGGCAGGATGCCCGCCAGCCACAGACAGAAGCTGCGAAGCAGCGAGAGCGTGCAAAGCACGCGGGTATGTGGCGTGGATGCGGAGTAGTGAGAAGAGAAAAGAAACAGCCACTGCGGGTTTGCTCACAAGTGGCTGTTTTTTTCTTTTGAGGCGGCATGATGCCCGCCAGCCTCAGACAGAAGCTGCGAAGTAGCGAGAGCGTACGAAGTACGCGGGGTGCTGAGTCCCAGTGGGACTCGTTTAGCACCGACCGAAGCAGAGCGTAGACCTGTGGCCTGTTGGGCTGAACGTCCTGAACTGTCACAAAAAATTTAAAAAAACAGGGATTTACAAACGGGGCAAAATGAGATATAGTAAGACCCATGAAATTTGATGACAAAGGTGTCAGAAGGTTCCCAAACCGGGCTTTCTGACACCTTTTTTTCATTGTAAGCAGGCAAGAGCAAGGAGGAAAATGTGATGGCAGTAAAATATGTATTTGTGACAGGCGGTGTGGTTTCCGGTCTGGGCAAGGGAATTACGGCAGCTTCGCTGGGCCGTCTTCTGAAAGCCAGAGGTTATCAGGTGACGATGCAGAAGTTTGATCCCTATATCAATGTAGACCCGGGTACGATGAACCCCATTCAGCACGGCGAGGTTTTTGTTACCGACGACGGTACGGAGACAGACCTGGATCTCGGTCATTATGAGAGATTTATTGATGAAAGCCTGGATAAAAATTCCAACGTGACCACCGGTAAAATTTACTGGTCTGTTCTGCAGAAAGAGCGTCACGGAGATTACGGCGGGGGCACCGTACAGGTGATTCCGCACATCACAAATGAGATCAAGAGCCGGTTCTATCGGGCCAAAGAGGAGAACGAGGACCGGATCGCTATTATAGAGGTAGGCGGAACCGTCGGCGATATTGAGAGTCAGCCTTTCCTGGAGGCCATCCGTCAGTTCCAGCACGACGTAGGCCATGAAAACGCCGTTCTGGTCCATGTGACCCTGATTCCTTATCTGAAAGCATCCGAGGAGCTGAAAACGAAACCGACCCAGGCCAGCGTCAAAGAGCTGCAGGGCATGGGCCTTCAGCCGGATGTTCTGGTCTGCCGGAGCGAATATCCGATTCCCGACGAGGTGAAAGCGAAGATCGCCTTGTTCTGCAACGTGCCGGTCTACCATGTGCTCCAGAACCTGGATGTGGAATATTTATATGAAGCGCCCCTTGCCATGGAAAAAGAAAATCTGGCTCAGGTGGTTCTGGAAAGTCTCCATCTGCCCTGCAGAGAGCCGGATCTGACGGAATGGAAGGAAATGGTGGAAAATTTACGCCATCCGGAACAGGAAGTAGAGATCGCCATGGTCGGGAAATATACCCAACTGCATGATGCTTATTTAAGTGTGGTAGAGGCACTGAAGCATGGCGGTATCGCAAGCCGTGTCAATGTCCGCATCCACTGGGTGGATTCTGAGGAGATCACCGATGAGAATGTAGCGGAAAAGCTTGCCGGTGTGGATGGTATCCTGGTTCCCGGCGGTTTCGGCCCCAGAGGTACGGAAGGAATGATCACTGCCATTCGTCACGCAAGAGAGAAAAAGATTCCTTTCCTTGGAATCTGCCTCGGAATGCAGATGGCTATCGTGGAATATGCAAGAGATGTCCTTGGTTATACGGATGCGAACAGCATTGAGCTGGATCCGGAGACCACACATCCGGTCATTGCCCTGATGCCGGATCAGGAGGACGTTGAGGATCTGGGAGGAACGCTTCGTCTGGGCGCTTATCCCTGTATATTAAAAGAAGGAACCCGGTCCAGAGAGCTCTTTGGAAAAGAAGAGATCAGTGAGCGTCATCGTCATCGTTATGAGGTGAACAATAAATATCGTGCAGAGTTTGAAGCAAAAGGGATGACGGTTGCCGGCTGTTCCCCGGATAAACGGATCGTGGAGATGATCGAAGTGGTGGATCATCCGTATTTTGTAGGAACACAGGGGCATCCGGAGTTCAAGTCCAGACCGAACCATGCGCACCCGCTTTTCAGAGGACTGGTAACAGCCGCAGCTGCGTATGCGAAGGAAAAATAACACCCAGGAAAGGATGGAAACAGATGAGTGAGATGAAAGGTTTATATAGAGAACAGTTCGAGCATGACAACTGTGGTATCGGCGCAGTTGTGAACAGCAACGGCGTCAGGAGCCACAAGACCGTGGAAAATGCTCTTCATATAGTAGAAAACCTGGAACACCGCGCCGGCAAGGATGCAGAGGGAAGGACCGGCGACGGCGTGGGTATCCTCCTGCAGGTATCCCACAAATTTTTCAGCAAAGTGGCAAAAGAAGAAGGCTTTGATATCGGCGGAGAGAGAGATTACGGTGTCGCTCAGCTGTTTCTTCCCCAGGATGAGATGAAACGGAACCAGGCGAAAAAGATGTTTGAGATCATCGCCGGAAAAGAGGGCCTGACCCTTTTAGGCTTCCGTAAAGTGCCGGTGGCTGAGGAAGTTCTCGGTGAAAAAGCGAGAAGCTGCATGCCTTATATCATGCAGGCCTTCCTGAAACGGCCCGAGGGCGTGGAAAAAGGTCTGGATTTTGACCGGAAGCTCTACATCGCAAGAAGAGTTTTCGAGCAGAGCAACGACAACACCTATGTGGTTTCCATGTCCAGCCGGACGATTGTATACAAAGGTATGTTTCTGGTGGGACAGCTTCGGACCTTCTTTGCAGACCTGCAGGATCCGGATTATGAGTCTGCCATCGCCATGGTCCATTCCCGTTTCAGTACCAACACCAATCCGAGCTGGGAGAGAGCCCATCCGAACCGCTTTATCGTTCACAACGGTGAGATCAACACGATCCGCGGAAATGCCGACAAAATGCTGGCCCGTGAGGAGACCATGTCTTCCGACCATCTGAAAGGACAGCTCTACAAGGTGCTTCCGGTGGTAGATACCAGAGGTTCTGACTCCGCCATGCTGGACAACACGCTGGAATTCCTCGTTATGAGCGGCATGGAGCTTCCGCTGGCCGTCATGGTGACGATTCCGGAGCCCTGGTCCAACAACCACACGATTTCCCAGGAAAAACGTGATTTTTATCAGTATTATGCGACCATGATGGAGCCCTGGGACGGCCCGGCTTCCATTCTGTTTTCCGATGGCGATGTGATGGGTGCGGTTCTTGACCGGAACGGCCTCCGTCCTTCCCGTTACTACATTATGAAAAATGGTGACGTGATCCTCTCCTCCGAGGTGGGCGTTCTGCCGGTTCCCGAGGAGGAGATCGTCATCAAGGAGCGCCTGCATCCCGGAAAAATGCTGCTGGTCGATACCGTGAAGCATAAGATTTTCGAGGATGAGGAGCTGAAAGAATACTATGCGAAAAAACAGCCTTACGGCGAGTGGCTGGACAGCAACCTGGTAGAACTTCATGACCTGAAAATCCCCAATATCAAAGTGGAGGAGTTCACCGACGAGGAGAGAGCAAGACTTCAGAAAGCCTTCGGTTACACCTACGAGGAATACCGGAAATCCATTCTGGAGATGGCATTAAACGGCGGCGAGGGAACCGCTGCCATGGGTGTTGATACGCCGCTGGCAGTGCTTTCCAAACAGCATCGTCCCCTTTTCGACTATTTCAAACAGCTTTTTGCCCAGGTAACAAACCCGCCCATCGATGCGATCCGTGAAGAGATTGTCACCAGCACGACCGTTTACGTCGGAAAAGACGGCAACCTCTTAAAAGAGCAGCCTGAGAACTGTCAGGTTCTGAAGGTTAACAATCCGATCCTGACTAACACCGATATGCTGAAAATCAAGCATATGAAGGTGGAGGGCTTCCAGGTAGCAGAGGTTCCGATTACCTATTATAAGAGCACCAAGCTGGAGCGCGCCATCGAGCGGCTTTTCGTGGAGGTGGATAAGGCTTACCGTGACGGAGCCAACATCCTGGTTCTGACAGACCGCGGTGTGGACGAGAACCGTGTGCCCATGCCCTCCCTGCTGGCTGTTTCTGCGGTGCATCAGCATCTCGTAAAAACGAAAAAGCGTACCTCTCTGGCTGTGATTCTGGAATCCGGCGAACCCAGAGAAGTGCATCATTTCGCTACCCTTCTGGGCTACGGCGCAAGTGCCGTCAACCCCTATCTCGCCCAGGACACGATCAAAGAGCTGATCGATCAGGGACTGCTGGAAAAAGATTACTATGCGGCTGTGGATGATTACAACCACGCAATCTTGAGCGGCATTGTAAAAATCGCTTCCAAGATGGGTATTTCCACGATCCAGTCTTATCAGGGTTCCCAGATCTTCGAGGCCATCGGTATTTCCGAGGATGTTATCGAGAAATATTTCACCGGAACTGTGAGCCGTGTGGGCGGAATTACCCTGGAGGATATCGCAAAGGATGTGGACGAGCGCCACAGCAAGGCTTTTGATCCCCTGGGACTGAACACCGATCTGACGCTGGACAGCGTAGGCAAGCACAAGATGAGAAGTGGCGGCGAGACCCACCGTTACAATCCGAAGACGATTCACCTTCTGCAGCAGGCGGCCTGGAACGGAGATTATAAGACCTTTAAGGAATACACCGGCATGGTGGACGAGGAGACCAGCGGAAACTTGAGAAGCCTTCTGGACTTCAATTATGCGGCCCATCCCATCCCCATCGAGGAAGTGGAGAGCGTGGACAGCATCGTCCGTCACTTCAAGACCGGCGCCATGTCCTACGGTTCCATTTCTCAGGAAGCCCATGAGACCCTGGCCTTGGCCATGAACATGCTTCATGGAAAATCAAACACCGGTGAGGGCGGCGAGAGCGATGACCGTCTGGATTCCAAGGGAACCGAGCACGACCGCTGTTCCGCCATCAAACAGGTGGCTTCCGGTCGTTTCGGCGTGACCAGCCGTTACCTCGTCTGTGCGGATGAGATCCAGATCAAGATGGCCCAGGGCGCGAAGCCTGGTGAGGGCGGCCATCTGCCTGCGAAAAAAGTTTATCCCTGGGTGGCAAAGACCAGACACTCCACGCCCGGCGTGAGCCTGATTTCCCCGCCGCCTCATCACGATATTTATTCCATCGAGGACCTGGCAGAGTTGATCTATGACCTGAAAAATGCCAACCAGTACGCGAGAATTTCTGTAAAACTGGTATCGGAGGCCGGCGTCGGAACCGTCGCTGCCGGCGTGGCAAAGGCAGGCGCCCAGGTTATCCTGATTTCCGGTTATGACGGAGGTACCGGAGCTGCTCCGGAGAGCTCCATCCACAATGCGGGTCTTCCCTGGGAGCTCGGTCTTTCCGAGACTCATCAAACCCTGCTCCAGAACGGCCTCAGAAGCCGTGTCATCATCGAGACCGACGGTAAGCTTATGAGCGGTCGTGACGTAGCCATCGCAGCCCTTCTCGGCGCAGAGGAGTTTGGTTTCGCAACGGCTCCCCTGGTGACGATGGGCTGTGTTATGATGCGTGTCTGTAACCTGGATACCTGCCCGGTGGGCGTGGCTACCCAGAACCCGGAGCTCCGTAAGAGATTCAAAGGAAAACCAGAGTATGTGGTAAACTTCATGCGTTTCATCGCGGAAGAGCTCCGTGAATATATGGCAAAACTCGGCGTCCGTACCCTGGAAGAGATGGTGGGAAGAACCGATCTTCTGAAGGTAAAAGAGTATGCGGAGAATCCCATGGCTTCCAAGATGAACCTGGATGGCATCCTATACAATCCGTATCTGGGCCAGAACCAGCACTTTAAGAAAGAGGACGTTTATGACTTCAAACTGGAGCAGACCAAGGACAAAAAGGTCCTCTGGAAGAAGCTGAAAGGAGCCGTAGAAAAAGGCGAGAAAGCTTCTCTGAAAGTGGAAGTTTCCAATACGGACCGTGCCTTTGGTTCCATTCTCGGTTCCGAGATCACCAGCCGCTACAAGAACGGTCTGCCGGAGGATACGATCACGCTGAACTGTACGGGAGCCGGCGGCCAGAGCTTCGGCGCTTTCATTCCGAAGGGCCTGAGCATCTGTCTCACTGGAGACTGCAATGACTATATGGGTAAAGGCCTTTCCGGCGGTAAGATCACTGTGACAGCGCCTGCCAAGAGAACTTATAAGGCAGAAGACAACATCATCATCGGAAACGTAGCCCTCTACGGAGCCACCAGCGGCGAAGCCTACATCAACGGTGTGGCCGGCGAGCGTTTTGCAGTCCGGAACTCCGGCGCGACGGCCGTTGTGGAAGGCGTTGGCGAGCATGGCTGTGAGTACATGACCGGAGGCCGTGTGGCAGTCCTCGGAAAGACCGGCAAAAACTTTGCTGCAGGTATGAGCGGCGGTATCGCTTACGTTCTGGATGAGGAAAACGAGCTCTACAAGAACCTGAACAAAGCCATGATCCACATTGAAAAAGTGGAGGAAAAATACGATATTCAGGAGCTTCGCGAGATGATCGAGAAGCATGTACAGGAGACCGGTTCCGAGAAGGGCCAGCGGATCCTGGATCATTTTGAGGATTATCTTCCCAAGTTTAAGAAGATCATTCCCATCGATTACAAGAAGATGGTTACTCTGAGTACAAAACTGGAGGAAAAAGGAATGTCCAGAGAACAGGCACAGATGGAAGCTTTCTATGAGAGTTTTCAGGTGAAATAAGCGGGAGGTAGAAGAAAAATGGGAAAACCGACAGGATTTTTAGAGTATGAGCGGGAGACTTCCACGGCGGAAGCCCCCCTTGAGAGGATCAAACATTTCCATGAGTTTAAAACTCCCCTGAAGCTTGAGGAGCAGCAGAAGCAGGGGGCACGCTGTATGGAGTGCGGCGTTCCCTTCTGCCAGTATGGTGATATGCTTGCGGGCATGGCTTCTGGCTGTCCCCTGCACAATCTGGTACCGGAGACCAACGATCTGGTTTACCGCGGAAATTTCAAACAGGCTTATCTCCGTCTTTCCAAGACCCACTGTTTTCCGGAATTTACCAGTCGTGTTTGTCCGGCTCTCTGTGAGGCGGCCTGCACCTGCAACGTGAACGGCGAGCCTGTTTCCACCAAGGAAAATGAGAGAGCCATCATTGAGACTGCCTATGCGGAAGGCTGGGTACAGCCGGAGCCGCCCAAGGTACGCACAGGAAAAAGAGTTGCCATTGTGGGAAGCGGTCCTTCGGGACTGGCTGCTGCCATGCAGCTGAACCGCCGCGGCCATGAGGTGACGGTCTACGAGCGGCACGACCGGATCGGCGGCCTGCTCCGCTACGGCATCCCGAACATGAAGCTGGAAAAGAGCGTGCTGGACCGTCGGATTCATCTGATGGAAGAGGAAGGTGTGAAATTTGTCACCGGCGTGGATGTAGGAAAAGACATCAAAGCGGAAGAGCTGACGAAGAATTTTGACCGGGTAATCCTGGCCTGCGGGGCTTCCAATCCGAGAGATATCAAGGTGCCGGGAAGAGACGCGAAAAATATTTCCTTTGCTGTGGATTTTCTCTCCAAAGTGACGAAGAGCCTTCTGGATTCCGGCGAAAAAGAGCAGGTTTCCAAAGAGGTACGAAGCCTTGCGGAAGGCAAGCATGTGCTTGTCATCGGAGGAGGCGACACCGGAAATGACTGTGTGGGAACCAGTATCCGTCTGGGAGCAAAATCCGTGACCCAGCTGGAGATGATGCCCAAACCGAGTGAGACCAGAACACCGTCCAACCCCTGGCCCCAGTGGCCCAGAGTCCTGAAAACCGATTACGGCCAGGAAGAAGCCATCGCCGTCTTCGGCCATGATCCCCGGATTTATCAGACTACGGTGACGGAGTTTATCAAGGACGAAAAGGGTGCGGTCAAGCAGGCAAAGATCGTCAGCCTGAAACCGGTGAAGGATGAAAAGACAGGCAGAATGAATATGGTTCCTGTCGAAGGAACCGAGAAGGTTATCGAGGTAGGTCTGGTGCTTATCGCAGCAGGCTTTCTGGGAAGCCAGGCTTATGTGACGGATGCTTTTCAGGTGAAGGTCAATGGAAGGACCAATGTGGAGACCGCTCCCGAGAGTTATGAGAGCAGCGTATCCGGCGTGTTTGCGGCGGGGGATGTGCATAGGGGGCAGTCGCTGGTGGTCTGGGCCATTCGCGAAGGGCGGATGGCCGCAGAAAGCCTTTGATCTGAATGCGGAATCTATGCTGAAAACCATCAAGAGTGAGAATTTCCTGAGCCACTCGAAGTTTACGAAATAAGGCAAACAGCTATTTGCAAGGCTGGATGAAGGAATATGAAGGATTTACAGTTAGAAATCTAAAATAAAATATATTAAAAGGAGTCTGTAGAACATGGAGTTAAAAAGTGCATTAGATCAGCTTGGCCTGCTTCAGAAGAAGTTATATGCTTATCAGACAGCATCATCGTCTTTGTATCTGGATGGTGTGACAGTGGCACCGAAGGATACTTCAGAGGGCAGAGGTGTGGCCCTTGGTATTTTGGCAGGAGAGAGCCAGAAGTTGATGACAGCACCGGAAACAGGAGAATTACTGGCGTTTTTGGCGGATCAGAAGGAGAATCTGTCTTTTGTGGAGCAGAGACAGGTGGAAGAATTGAAGAGAAGTTATGACCGTTTGTCCAGAATTC
>OLSO01000870.1_pt1 | contig 26845 bp, 24 predicted proteins | sample 1672441 | NCBI WGS metagenome assembly OLSO01 (sample SAMEA3136686, study PRJEB25190) | human gut metagenome | biome: human gut; feature: human-associated habitat; material: faeces | place: Austria | collected 2013 | reverse complement strand
ATCAGATATCCAGATTCTTTACAAATCTTGCATTCTCTTCAATAAATTCACGTCTTGGCTCTACCTTATCGCCCATCAGCGTGGTAAAGGTCAGATCGATCTCAGAAGTTGCCGCTTCATCCATAGTAACCTTAAGAAGAATTCTCTTTTCAGGATCCATGGTTGTTTCCCAGAGCTGGTCTGCATCCATTTCTCCCAGACCTTTGTAACGCTGGATCTTATTATTTCCGTCACGTCCAATGTCTGTCAGGATCTGATTCAGTTCATCATCATCGTATGCATACCATACTTTTTTATTTTTCTCGATCTTATAAAGAGGTGGCTGTGCCAGATATACATAGCCTTGTTTGATCAGCTCCGGCATAAAACGATATAAGAATGTCAGAAGAAGGGTCGCAATATGGGCACCATCTACATCGGCATCAGTCATAATGATGATCTTATGGTAACGAAGCTTACTGATATCGAAATCCTCATGAATTCCTGTTCCGAAGGCTGTGATCATCGCCTTGATCTCTGCATTGGAATAAATTTTGTCCAAACGCGCTTTCTCTACATTCAGGATCTTACCTCTCAGTGGAAGAATTGCCTGAGTCACACGGTTTCTGGCGGTCTTCGCAGATCCGCCGGCGGAATCTCCCTCTACGATATAAATCTCACAGTTCTCCGGATTCTTATCGGAACAGTCTGCCAGCTTGCCCGGAAGAGACATATTGTCCAGTGCTGACTTTCTTCTGGTGAGATCTCTGGCTTTACGTGCTGCTTCTCTGGCTCTCTGTGCCAGAACAGATTTCTCTACTGTAGCTTTCGCAACCGTCGGATTCTGCTCCAGGAAAATCTCCAGCTGTTTACTTACCACACTGTCAACAGCACCTCTGGCTTCGCTGTTTCCCAGTTTCTGTTTCGTCTGTCCCTCGAACTGAGGATTCTCGATCTTTACGCTGACAATGGCAGTCAGACCTTCACGGATATCATCACCGCTTAAATTCGGTTCACTGTCTTTCAGCAGTTTATTCTTTCTTGCATAATCATTGAATGTCTTTGTAAGTGCATTACGGAATCCCATAATGTGGGTTCCGCCTTCAGGAGTATTAATGTTATTAACAAATCCATAACAGTTCTCTGTATAGGAGTCATTATGCTGCATGGCTACCTCTACAGATACTCCGTTCTGCTGCCCTTCACAGTAAATAATCTCCGGGTACAGAGCCTCTTTACTTCTGTTCAGATAACTTACGAACTCACGGATACCGCCTTCATAATGGAAAACTTTCTCCCTTTCCATTCCCTCACGGGTATCTTTCAGACAGATTTTCAGTCCCTTTGTAAGAAATGCCATCTCACGAAGACGCTGTTTCAAAATATCATAATCATAAACTGTTTCCTCGAATATCTCTTTATCCGGAAGGAATACAACTGTGGTTCCTTTTTTACCTTCTTCACAGTCTCCAACTACTTTCAGCGGATACATGGTCTTTCCACGTTCGTATCTCTGCTGATATACTTTTCCCTCATGATAAATAGTTACTTCAAGCCAGGTTGACAGCGCATTTACAACAGATGCACCAACACCATGCAGACCGCCGGATACTTTGTACCCTCCGCCGCCGAATTTACCGCCGGCATGAAGAATTGTAAAAACTACTTCTACGGCCGGAATTCCTGCTTTATGATTGATACCAACCGGAATTCCACGTCCGTTATCTATAACTGTTATTGAATTATCCGGGTTAATGACCACCTGGATTTCCGTACAAAATCCAGCCAGTGCTTCATCTACCGCATTGTCTACGATCTCGTAAACCAGATGATGAAGACCTCTGCTGGATGTACTTCCGATATACATACCCGGTCTTTTACGTACAGCTTCCAGACCTTCCAGAATCTGGATCTGGTCTGCGCCATATTCTGTATTCTCTCCGCCCATGTTATTCCTCCTGTTAATTAATAATATGATGTCAGAGTCTCCTGGAGCATGTTTGAAAAAGGCTTTCTGCAAGATGTGCGTCACAATTTGTGGAAGATTTTGTTCGGATGAGGGCGTCGTAGCAGGCTACGACAACCGAATTCGGGCAAAATATACCGCAAAGTGGGGCGTGCAGATTGCAGGAATGATTTTTCAAACACACTCTGGCCCTGACTGGATATAGGCACCAGAATATATTTGAAAACCCTGCTGGACAGTAAAAATGATTTTCAAATATATTCTGGTCTTTGGACATAATAATACAAATTTATTATAACACAAAAGCGCCCGGACTGCCATAACCTTAATAAAAAAGAACCCCCTCTGTAACGGGAATTCTCTTTCATCTGTACTTTATTTATTTATCAGATACTGATAGATATCTCTTTTCGTCACACCTCTGTCGTTGGCAACCAGTTTCATGGCCTCTTTTCGGGAGTGTCCCTGGTTTTCATAGATTTCCATATGTTCCTCAATGGTTACCTTTTCCCAGGACGCCTTCTGCTCTTCTTCCATCTCCTGACGGCTTCGCCCCTGGATCACCAGAACACATTCTCCCAATGGCTTCTCTGTCTGGTAAAATGTGATCAAGTCTTCTATCGTTGTGTGAAAAGCAGTCTCATGCTTCTTCGTCAGCTCTCTGCATAAGGTCATTTTTCTGTTTCCAAGAGCTTCTTTCAGCTCTTCCAGAGTTCTGACCAGCCTGTGGGGTGCTTCATAAAGAATGATGGTCCTGGTTTCATTTTTCAGTTCTTCCAGGATCACCTTTCGCTCTTTTTTATCTGCCGGCAAAAATGCTTCGAATGCAAAACGTCTCGTAGGAAGTCCTGACAACGTAAGAGCTGTAATACAGGCAGCAGGTCCCGGAAGCGAAGTAACTTCTATTCCCGCTTCATAACACATGGCGGCCAGTTCCTCTCCTGGATCTGAAATTCCCGGAGTTCCTGCATCTGTGATCAGGGCAATATTCTGTCCTTCCTGCATTTTACTGATCAGAACATACGCTTTATCGATCTTATTGTATTCATGATAACTCGTCATGGGCGTTTTTATGTCAAAATGATTCAGAAGCTTGATACTGTTTCTGGTGTCCTCTGCTGCAATAAGATCCACCTCTTTTAATGTACGGAGAACTCTTAATGTAATATCCTCCAGATTTCCTATGGGTGTTGCACACAGATATAATTTGCCGCACATAATCATTTCCTCCTAAACTATGCCTGAGTCTTTTTTGGAACAGGACTTTCAGATCATATCATAAATTTTCAGGATATTCTCTGTATAGACTCCCGGCTCTTTATATACGATCAGCGGCGGTTCTACTGTAATTCGTGAATTTCCGCCCTTCAGTGCTTCTATGAGAACCATATTAGGTTCCCTGTCTATGTATGGATAGACTAGCTGCATTCTTTTCGGCTCCAGCTTATATTTCGTCAGTACATTCATAATCTCTGCCAGACGAAACGGTCTGTGAACCATGTAAAATCTCCCCCTGTCCCTCAGCACCCTGGCAGCCTGGCTGACTACATCTTCCAGATTGCACAATACTTCATGTCTGGCGATCGCTTTCGGTAAATCCGGGTTTCGCAGCCCGTGCTGCCCGATCATATACGGTGGATTACTGGTCACTACATCAAAAGAAGCTGCCCCAAAAATATCAGCAGCCTCTTTAATATCACCCTGTACGATCCTTACATCCTCTTCCAGATGATTATACCGGACACTGCGCTCTGCCATCTGTGCACATTCTTCCTGTATTTCCAGACCTGTGAATTGTTTTCCCATAGTCTTCGCTTTCAGAAGGATCGGGATGATCCCCGTTCCTGTACCCATATCCAGCGCATTTTCTCCTTTTTTTACCTTCGTAAAGCCGGAAAGAAGAACCGCATCCATCCCAAAGCAGAATTTCTCCGGATCCTGTATCACATAGTATCCATTCTGCAGATCATCTACACGTTCATTTTCCCTTACCAGCTTCTCAGTCATTTAATTTGAAATCTCCCTTTTTATCTTCCAGATTTCCAAGTTCTTTTAATTCTTTATCGGAAACCTTGACTTTCTTTTTACGGGGTTTGAATTTCAGTTCATCTACCGGGAATTCCTGGATCTCTTTTTCATCATTGATCTCTACAATAACTTTCACTCTCTGGCGGAGAACATTTACACTGTGTACAGTTCCCTGCAGTCCGTCCGGTGTTGTAACGAAATCACCTATACCTGGAAGTTTCTTGTTCAGTTCTTCATAAGTTTCCTGTTCATTTTTCAGGCAACACATCAGTCTTCCGCATACGCCGGAAATCTTTGTCTGGTTCAGGGACAGATTCTGTTCCTTCGCCATCTTGATGGAAACCGGTGCAAACTCTGACAGATAGGTATGACAGCAGAGACATCTGCCACAGATACCAATTCCTCCCAGGATCTTCGTTTCGTCACGGACGCCGATCTGACGCAGCTCGATACGTGTCTTGAATATTGCAGCCAGATCCTTCACCAGCTGTCTGAAATCAATACGTCCGTCTGCTGTAAAATAAAACAGCACTTTATTATTGTCAAAAGTATATTCCGCATCAATGAGTTTCATTTCCAGTCCGTGCTCACGGATCTTCTTCTGACAAATTTTAAACGCATCTTTCTCACGGATACGGTTCTGTGCTTCTCTCTCATTATCTTCTTTCGTGGCAACGCGGAGTACTTCTTTCAGTGGATGTACCACAGATTCATCTCCCACTTCCCTGGGTGCAAGTACAACCTTCCCGTATTCGATACCACGGGCTGTTTCCACGATTACATGATCACCTGCTTTTACCTCGTAATCTTTCGGGCTGAAATAATAAATCTTACCCACATTACGAAATCTTACGCCTACTACTTTCGTCATTCTATTTCTCCCTGATTGTCAGGAACAGCAGTTCCAGAGCAAGTTCAAAATTAACATTCGCTTTCAAACGCACCTTGGTCTTCTGTATGGAATCCAGAATCTTCTCCAGGTTCTCATAAGAACGCTGACTGGCCTGTTCCTTGATAAAATTAATTTCCTGTTTAAATACCAGGTTATCGATCTCTTTTGTAGCCTTGAACATCAGAACATCCCTGAACCAGAACTGGAAAATATCCAGATAATCATTAATATTCTGTTTCTCAGCGGAAAGAGCTTTGATCGAATCAGACAGTTCATATACTTCCATTGTGTTAGCATACTTGAGAATCTTCAGCGCATTCTGTGTCATCTCAGCAAATTCCTGGGATGTAGCTGCTTCCTCGGCTCTGCCAATACTTCCCTGTGCGAAAGAAGCATCAATCTCTGCCTGATAATCCGGAATATGAAGATGTTCCATCAGATATTTCTTCACCAGACCATCATCTACTACCTTCAGATCCAGACGCACACATCTTGACTGGATGGTAGGCAGCAGTCCTCCTATATTGCTGGTCAACAGGATGATCACTGCATATTTCGGCGGTTCTTCGATGGTTTTCAGAAGAGCATTCTGTGCCTGCGGTGTCATAAGGTCTGCATCTGCTACAATATATATTTTATAAGGGCTGTAATACGGCCTTATATCTATGTCATGGATCAGCTGATCACGAATCTCATCAATAGTGATCGTACCTGGTTTCTCATGATTCACCATAATGATATCCGGGTGATTCTTACCCATTGCCTTTTTACAGGAATCACATTTCTGGCAGGGTTCTGTCCCCTGTTCTTCGCATTGAAGGGTTGCTGCAAAAGTTCCTGCCAGTAGCTTCTTGCCAGATCCCGGCTCACCGGTGAAAATATAAGAATGTGAAACTTTCCCTGTTTCGATCGCATTCTTCAAATGTCGGATCACCTCTTCATGTCCTATAATATTATTAAATCCCATCATAAGAATCACCTCTTCAGTCCGTTTTAAGATATTATATCATAAAAAAACTACTGTTGCATAGATTTAACATAATTTACAATTTCTTGTACGCAGGTTTCCAGATCTATGTTCTGAAATCTTTTCCAGATGCCGGCTCTGAGGATATTTTCCTCAGAGAAATCGGACTGGTCAGCAATAAATCTTCTGCACATCTCTTCATACTTCGGATTCGCCTGTTCCCGTTCTCTTTTCAGTGCACGAGAAAGTCTTTCCCCGTCTTCTACCTGTATATAAACAGGACAGACTGCATCCTCTCCGTAGTATTTCTTCATCTTCACAAAGGAATCCAGCGTACCGATTCCCAGATAATCTGATCTTCCCAGATCTACCTGACCGTCATCTGCTGTAAAATAAGTCCAGATTCCATGTACTGTGTGGTACGCCCTGGCCTCTATAAGACAGCCCTTTCTTCTGAATTCCTTCAGTTTCTTATCATCTGTGAAATAGTAATTCTTACCGTCCACTTCTCCTGCACGCATGGGACGTGTGGTATACAGAACCAGTGTTTTCAGATTTAATTCTTTATGTGCGGCCAGAAGCGAATAAATTCTGTCCTTCCCTGACGCACTTTTTCCCATAATGTAAAAAATCTTTCCCATTTTTATTCCGACCGCATACCCGGTCTTTACTCCTTTACCGGACTGTCTGTTTCCTGCAATCCCTCATTGCGTGCTGCCACGCAGATAGTCTCGCTGGTGCTGTCACTTAATCCCTGCACCTCCAGTCCCTGTTCCATGTATCTTCTCACATTTCTTACGAAATGTCCAGTGATCTGTTCCCCCGGTACAATGATGGGAATTCCCGGCGGATACAGGTATGCAAATTCCCCGCTTACCTTGCCGATACTCTCTTCCAGCGGAAAACGCTTCTGGGGAGCATCCATTGCCTGGGCTATAGTCAGAAGCTGTTTCATTTTGGCATACGAACAGCATTCCTTCTCTTCTTTACCCTCTTTATCTACCCATTCTGTCTGTCTGTCAATCTGCTCAATGGCATCACATAACCGGTTCAGGCCTTCTTCTGTGTCTCCTACAGCGGCAATGCCCAGTACATATTTCTCTGCCTCCATCTCCATCTCTATATGAAATTCATTCCTCAGTCTGTCGTGGAGCTGTTTTCCGTTAACAGATGTGCCGTCTGTGGCAAAAAGCAGCTTGGATCTGTCATAATCATAAACACTGGTACTGTTCAGCATTTCCGGGCGCACCAGACGGATATGTTCACATTTCATCAGTCTCCGCCTTGCATTCTCCAGTCTCTCTGTAAATTCCCCAAACATCCTGCTGCCGTCCTGCTCCATCTTATCCATACATGCATCTATACTTGCCATAAGAATATAAGATGGGCTGCTTGTCTGATAAATTCCCATAAACCTTTTTATTTTCTCCAGATCTACCCTGTCACTGCATACATGAAGTACTGCTGTCTGTGTCAGAGACGGAAGTGTTTTATGGAAACTCTGTATCACCAAATCCGCTCCCAGCTCTGCAGCAGATGTGGGAAAATATTTCGAAAAATGAAAATGTGCGCCATGAGCCTCATCCACGATCAGCGGAATTCCGAATTTATGTGCTGCATGTGCAATATTCTTCACATCAGAAACAACACCGTCATAAGTAGGTGACGTGATCAGTACTGCCTGTACATCCTGATGTTCCTCCAGATATCTTTCCACACGGGAAGGTGAAATTCCTCCATTTATCCCCAGCCTGGAATCTTCGTGTGGATAAATATAAACAGGTTCTAACTCTCTGAGGTACAATGCATGATACACCGCCTTATGACAGTTACGTGCCATAAGGATCCTGCCGCCCTTTCCCACTGCAGCACTTACTGCTGCCAGAAGTGCAGCAGTGCTTCCATTCACACTGAAGAAGCAGCGTTTCGTTCCGTATATCTGTGCAGTATGTTCCTGTGCTTCTTTTATGATTCCTTCTGCATAGTGAAGATTATCAAATCCATAAATCTCTGTAATATCCCTCTCGAAGGGAAATGCTGCTGCCGAAGATTCCGGATTTCTTTTGTGCCCCGGCATATGAAAGGGATAGTAATCCGACTTGCCGTAATTCTCCAGTTTTCTGTATAATCTTTCCATATTTTTCCTTTTCTATTCTTATTCCAGAATCTGTTTTATGCTTCCCAGATCAGACTTTAAATCTGTATCCTACACCCCAGATAGTTTCAATATACTGAGGCTTGGCAGTATTAAATTCAATCTTTTCCCTGATCTTCTTAATGTGCACGGTAACTGTGGCAATATCTCCCACTGATTCCATGTCCCAGATTTCCCGGAACAGTTCTTCTTTCGTAAAGACTCTGTTAGGATTCTCTGCCAGGAAAGTAAGCAGGTCATATTCTTTGGATGTAAACGTAGTTTCTTCACCGTTTACCCACACGCGCCTTGCAGTTTTATCAATTTTGATTCCACGGATCTCTACGATGTCATTCTTCTGTACATTGGAACCGATCAGGCGATTGTATCTTTCCATGTGGGCTTTTACTCTTGCTACCAGTTCACTTGGGCTGAAGGGTTTCGTCATGTAATCATCTGCCCCCAGTCCCAGTCCGCGGATCTTATCGATATCATCTTTCTTCGCGGAAACCATGATGATCGGAGTATTTTTCTCCTGTCTTACCTGGCGACAGATGTCGAAACCGTCCACCTCAGGAAGCATCAGATCCAGAATGATCAGGTCAAATTCTTCGTTCAGTGCCCTGGTAAGTCCTGTATCTCCTCTGTTACATATTTCTACTTCAAATCCGGAAAGTTCCAGATAATCTTTCTCCAGATCTGCGATCGCTTCTTCATCTTCTATGATCAATATTCTGCTCATTTCATTGGTACCTCCTGATATTTTCTAAGAACGAAATACATAATTGTGCCGATTCCAAGCCGGCTTGTAGCCCATACCTTGCCGCCGTGGTCATCCAGGATCTTCTTCACGATGGAAAGCCCGATACCACTTCCGCCTTTAGATGAATTTCTGGAAACATCCGTCCTGTAGAACCGGTCAAAAATACAGGTCAGATCCTTGGCTGCGATTCCCTTCCCATTGTCTTCAATCTCTACCTGTATGAAATCTCCTACATCCTTCACCCTGATCTGTATGATGCCCTTAGGTTTGTCCATATATTTGATAGCATTACTGATGATATTGTGGATCACGCGGCGGATCTGCTCTCCGTCTGCAATTACCAGAACATCACTTTCTACATAATTGGCATATACCAGCTCAATTCCTCTGGTTTCCAGCTCCAGTCCCACTTCCTCCGCACAGTCACTGAAATAATCTTCTACATTCAGTTTACTGAAGGTATAAGGGATACGGTTAGTGTCAATCTTGGAATAAAAAGTCAGTTCGTTGATCAGGTGATCCATTTCATTGGTTTTATTATAAATGGTTTTTACATAACGGTCCATTTTCTCTGGAGTATCAGCCACTCCATCCATGATTCCCTCTACATATCCCTTCACCGCAGTGATAGGAGTTTTCAGATCATGGGAAATATTGCTAATCAGTTCTTTATTCTCTTTATCCAGAAGAACTTTTTCCTCTGCGGATTCCTTCAGACGCTTGCGCATTTCCTCGAAATCCCTGCACAGTTCGGAAAACTCATCCTTCCCCTGGACATCCAGAACGAAATCCAGATTTCCCTCTTTAATATTCTGTGTGGCTTTCTTTAATTTCACAAGGGGTGTCGCTATGCTTCTGTAAATCCACAGGCCGATGGACAATGCCGTAAATACCAGAATGACCGTTGCCGTAAACAGCATATCCTTGGCTATCAGCCTTACCTGTGTCTGACTGTTCGATGTTTCCCCTATGGAAATATCATATACCACATCTGAAGAATTCTGTGTCTGATGTGCGAATTTCGTATGGCTCAATCCATATAAACTGGCTGAAAATAAAATCAGCGGCACAAGTATGATCATACAGAATCCTACTATGATCCTTGTTTTTAATTTCATTTAACTCATCCTCTTCTACAGATTTGAGCCAGTTACCTTCCTGTACTGGCTCACTTTCATTTATTATATCATGAATCCCACTCTGCATATCTAAATTTTCTATAAAAAAGACAGAAACCATCCTGCGCAAATATGCGTCAGATGATCTCTGCCTGATAAATCTTTATGTTGTTTTATAAAACCTGTATCTTTTATTATGCCAGATATTTCTTCAGGTCTTCAACTTTGTCCAGATGCTCCCATGGAAGATCTACATCTGTACGTCCGAAGTGTCCGTAAGCTGCTGTCTGTTTGTAGATTGGTCTTCTCAGGTCAAGCATCTTGATGATTCCCGCCGGACGAAGATCGAAATTATCACGGATGATCTCTACCAGTTTCACATCAGAAACTTTTCCTGTTCCAAATGTTTCTACATGAACAGATGTAGGATGAGCTACACCGATCGCATAGGAAAGCTGAATTTCGCATTTGTCAGCAAGTCCTGCTGCTACGATATTCTTAGCTACATAACGAGCTGCATATGCTGCAGAACGGTCAACCTTTGTGCAGTCCTTTCCAGAGAAAGCTCCGCCGCCGTGACGTCCGGATCCGCCGTAAGTATCAACGATGATCTTACGTCCTGTAAGTCCACTGTCACCGTGAGGTCCGCCGATTACAAAACGTCCTGTAGGATTGATGAAGTATTTTGTATCCTCGTCTACCATATCAGCCGGGATGATCTCATCAAATACATATTTCTTAATGTCCTCATGGATCTGCTCCTGAGTTACATCCGGGTCATGCTGTGTAGAGCATACTACTGCATCAATACGGCACGGCTTGCCTTCTGCATCATATTCTACAGTCACCTGTGTTTTTCCATCTGGTCTTAAGTACTTTAATGTGCCGTCTTTACGAACCTTTGTCAGCTGACGTGCAAGCTTATGTGCCATGTTGATCGCATATGGCATATATTCTTCTGTCTCATTGGAAGCATAACCGAATTGGATACCCTGATCTCCTGCACCGATAGCATTGATCTCATCCTCGCCCATCTTGGCTTCCAGTGCCTTATCTACACCAAGTGCGATATCTGCGGACTGTTTGTCCAGAGCAGTGATAACTGCGCAGGTATCTGCATCGAAACCGTATTTACCGCGGTCATATCCTATCTCACGAACTGTATTTCTTACGATCTGCTGAATATCAATATTTGCAGTTGTAGTGATCTCACCCATTACAAGTACAAGACCTGTTGTGGTAGCAGTTTCACATGCAACACGTCCCATTGGATCCTGCTCCATAATAGCATCAAGAATGGCATCTGAAATGGCATCGCACATTTTGTCAGGATGGCCTTCAGTTACAGATTCAGAAGTAAATAAAATTTTCTCCATTGTTTTCTCCTTTTTTATTGTAAACGTAATTATCAGTTCTGCCGTCAAGCGGCTGTATACAGTTAACAAAAAGAAACAGCCCGAAGTAATCGGACTGTTTAAATGCCTCAACAATCCTCTTATTGTTCGATCACTCGCTCAGGTTGGCACCTTCCTCCGCAAAAAGGGGTTGCCGTGGCTTCATAGATCCTTTGTATCTCCACCACTCTGAATAAAAGGCTATACTATTTATTAACTTTCATTAAGATTGCTGCACATCATAGAATATACTCAACATAATAGAATGTCAAGCATAATTTATTATTTAAAATATTTTCTCATCTCAACCTACTCTGAGACGGAATTTCTGAATTTCCTTTTCGCTGGACACTCTCTCGATTTCAGCACCCAGAGATCTGAGCTTCTCTTCGAAGTTTTCATATCCTCTCTGAATGTAAACAATATCGTCTACTATGGTGATTCCATCTGCTGCCAGACCTGCGATAACAAGAGCTGCACCTGCTCTCAGATCGGGAGCACTGACTCTGGCTCCGGTCAGCTTCTTTACACCATCAATGATCGCGGAATTTCCTTCCACCTTGATGTTCGCACCCATACGGGAAAGCTCGTCCGCGTATTTGAATCTGTTTTCAAAAATACTCTCTGTTACTATGCTGGTTCCTTCTGCAAGAGCCAGAGTAACAGCGATCTGCGGCTGCATATCTGTAGGATATCCAGGATACGGAAGAGTTTTTACATGAGTACGATGTAATCTGCCTACAGCACGTACACGTACTGCATCATCAAACTCCTCAACTTCACATCCGATTTCTTCCAGCTTGGCTGTAGTTGCTTCCAAATGTTTCGGAATAACATTCTTTACTGTAACATCTCCACCTGTAGCTGCTGCTGCAAACATGAAAGTTCCTGCTTCGATCTGATCCGGAATAATTGAATATTCTGTACGGTGAAGCTTCTCAACACCTTTAATACGGATCACATCTGTTCCTGCACCCTTGATATTGGCACCCATACTGTTCAGAAAGTTCGCAACATCTACTACATGAGGTTCCCTCGCTGCATTCTCCAGAATTGTGCGACCCGGTGCAAGTGACGCTGCCATCATGATATTGATAGTCGCACCTACAGAAACAACATCAAGGAAAATATGGCTTCCATGAAGTTCATCTGCTTTCGCAACAATAGCACCGTGCATAATATCAACATCTGCACCAAGTGCTCTGAATCCCTTCAGATGCTGATCAATAGGACGGCTTCCAATATTACATCCGCCTGGAAGCGGTACTTCTGCATGTTTATATTTACCCAGAAGTGCACCAAGCAGATAATAAGAAGCTCTGATCTTCTTGATATATTCATAATCTACACTTACATCACCGATAGTTGATCCATTGATCTTCACTGTAGATTTATCAATACGGTCTACCTGTGCTCCGATACCGACGATTGCTTCAAGTAACACATTAATATCTCTTACATCCGGCAGGTTTTCAATTAATATAGTTTCGTCAGTCATAATAGCTGCAGCCAGAATTGCCAGCGCCGCATTCTTTGCGCCAGCTATTTCGACCTCACCGACTAACGGGTTTCCACCTTTGATAACGTACTGTTCCATAATACACCTCTATAATTATTTTTACTCCAGGAGCTGAACGCTGCGCGGATACTGGCTATCCGCTTCGCCCAAATGATTATCTTCTTTTTAAGTCAGTTGTATATTATAGCATATAATTATCATTTGTAAATAAAATTTATTTTACCCTGTTCCTCTTCTACATTCATGGGCTGCTTACCAGGTTCCATTATCCGTTATGTATTATCTCCAAAACTGCCTTAAGACTCTCTTCCAAATCTTTCCCCTCTTCGTCTACTACAATATCGGCATATTTCTCGTACAAAGGTACCCTTTCCTCGTACAGATCTGCCAATGTCTGGCCTTCTTTCAACAGGACTCCCCGTCCTCTCAGATTACCCAGACGTTTCGAAAGAGATTCCAGAGATAATTTCAGATACACGACCTGACCAATAGATTTCAGATGCTCCATTGCCTCCGGGCAGTAAATCACGCTTCCTCCCGGAGCAATTACTGTATCTGTTACATGAATAGATGCATTTACACGATTCTCAATTCTTTTAAAACCTTCCGGTCCTTCTTCTGCAATGATCTGTGAAAGCTTTCTTTTCTCTTCTTTCTGGATCACCAGGTCTGTATCCAGAAACTGGTATCCAAGTGCCTTCGCCAGAATTACTCCAATAGTGCTTTTCCCTGAACCGGGCATACCTATTAATGTCACGTTATTCATGTTCATGTCCTTTCATTGTATCACAACTTATTAGCAACTGCAAATCTAACGTTTTCTGCGGTTTCCCGCCTTTTTCTTCTTTTTTACACTGTAGCCGAAAGTCCCCAGGGATTTACCTGTTCCCAGATATTCTCCATGAGAATACACCAGCGGTTTCGCATTATTCAGGTGGAATTTTTTGTTCTCATCCATATAGGCCGGATCTGCATGAACTGCCAGCACATCTGCCAGGAACATATGATGAGATCCCAGTTCCATCACCTGTTTTACCCTGCATTCAATATTTACCGGTGATTCCCCGATCATAGGTACTTTTACGAAATCAGCCTTCTCCTTAGTCAGCTTCATTTCTTTAAATTTGTCAACATCTCTGCCTGACCGTACCCCGCAGTAATCTGTGGCATAGGCCAGATCTTCTGTTGTAAGATTGATCACGAATTCCCCTGTTTTCTTCAACATTTCATAGGAAAAACGTGACGGACGCACAGATATGGAAACCATGGGCGGATTGGTACATACCGTCCCCGCCCATGCAATGGTAATGATATTATCATTTCCCTCTCCATCTGTAACACTTACCATAACTGCCGGAAGTGGATAAAGCATATTCCCGGCTTTCCATGTTTCTTTTGCCATTTTTTTATTTCCAATCTAAATTGTCAGCTTCAGTTCCGGATCAGTTGTAATCATTCTGGCCTGCCTGAGCAGCTTCCATAAGCGCCGGGATCAGCTGTTTTTTACGTGATACCACGCCTTTCAGGTCAAAGGCTCCGTCTACCGGATCCATATGGAACGCAATCTTCGCCATCTCTTCACTGCCATCTCCATAATAAAGAAGTTCTGTAGACTCCTCGATAATATTCGTCAGCATGAAGTAAACTCTGGTGACACCATGGCGTCCGCATTCGCTGACCATAAACGGAACCAGACGCTCTTTGATCACTGCCAGCTCGTCTGTATCCATAGAACTGATCTGTCCTACACCGAAGTTAATATCACCTTCTGCAATGAACTTCTTATAATCCTGATAGAATATTTCTTCCGGAGATTTATCCTTAAGATTACTTCCTGCTTTAAACATCTCTCTGGCAAATTTTTCAATATCAATTCCAGCGATCAGTGCCAGCGCACCTGCTGCCATTTTATCAGACAATGTACAGGTCGGTGAACGGAACATCAACGTATCGGAAATGATCGCAGCGCAGAGAAGTCCTGCTATGGTCGGTGATATCTCCAGCTTCTGTTCTCCGTACATTTCATACAGAATAGTAGCTGTACATCCTACCGGCTGATTTCTGAATGAGATGGGAGTCATCGTCTCTAATGATCCCAGTTTATGATGGTCAATGATCTCCATGATCTCCGCTTTCTCTATATTATCTACAGCCTGATCTTTTTCATTATGATCTACCAGTGCCACTTTTTTCTTATGCATATCCAAGAAATTTCTTCGGGAAATAGTTCCGATACATTTGCCTTTTTTGTTAATAACCGGGAATGCACGATGACGGTGTTTGATCATTTCATTCTGGATATCATCTGTGAAATCTTCAGTACTGAAGGTTACCAGATTATCTGTTTTCATAATATATTTTACCGGAATGCTCTGGTTGATCAGTCTGGCGATGGTAAATGTATCATACGGGGAACGGATAATGATAATCTGCCGTTCATGGGCCAGTTTGATAACTTTTTCCGTAACTTCGATTCCCATTCCCACAATAATACAGCTCACATTCTGGGCAATGGCCTGCAGATGGTCTTCCTCTCTGTCACCCATGATGATCAGGTCATCTTCTTCTACGTAAGCCTTCAGCATCTCTGGATTGGCAGTTCCTACCATAACCTTACCATTGACAAAATATCCATGCTCATTTCCCTCAATCACTGTACCTCCAATGGTCTCTGCGATCCTCTTATACTGGGTCTTCGCTCTGGACAAAAGATAGCTGTCTGTAGTATCCATATAAGTCTTCGCAATATCACCGATAGTGATCAGACCTTCCAGCTGTCCTTCCCTGTCTCTGATCGGAAGAGATACAATACTCTTTTCCATCATCAAGTCCCATGCATTCTTCAGAGACATGCTCTTATCTGCCTCAGGACTCATGCGGATATCCATATCTTTCACCTGAGTTCCGATGTTGGAAAGATATCCCGGTGGCTGCATGCCGAAACGGTTCAGCACATATTCTGTTTCTTCATTGATCTGTCCGGCACGTTTCGCAACATATTTCACCTTCTGCGAAGTCCTGTTTTTAATATCCGCATAAGCAATAGCTGAGCAGATGGAATCAGTATCCGGATTCTTATGTCCTATTACAAATATTCTCTCCTGATTTTTCATTCTGTTCAATCCTCTGCTGATTAATCTAATTTAATATTAGCAAAAAGAGTTCCAAGTGATGTAGTTGCTTCTTCCCCTGAATTCGGAAGTTCTATCACTTCTTCCTCTACTTCTTTCGCCATCATATCTGTGGCTTCTTTAATACTCAGGCTTAATTTGCCATCTTTTACTGCTGTAACTTTTACCTTCACTTTATCTCCTACAGCGAGAACTTCTGATGGTTTTTTGATCCTTTTTTCACAGATCTGTGAAATATGGACCAGTCCGGACAGTCCATTGCCCAGATCAACGAAAGCTCCGTAAGGCTGAAGACTCTCTACCACACCTTCTGTGACCAGTCCTACCTGTACATTGGAAACTTTATTTCTTCTCTCTTCCTCTGCTTTCTCTCTTAATATTTCCCGTGCTGAAAGAATTAATCTCTTATTTTCTTTTTCTACATCAAATACACGAACCTGGATGGGTTTATTCAGATACTCATTGGTATCTTCTACATAGCTTAAAGCCAGCTTGGATGCCGGGATAAATCCGCGTACACCTTCTACATAAGCAATAACGCCTCCATTTACCACTCCTTTGACAACCACATCCAGAATCTCTCCTGATTCCTTCAGTTCCTGCAGCTTATCCCATGCCAGAACATCCACTGCCTCTACTTTGGATAACAGAATATTTCCCTGTCCGTCATCTGTTCTTATTACTGTGGCAGATACTTCATCTCCTGGATGAACTTCATCCTTCAGGGAAAATCCCGGTTCTCTGCTGTAATCTTCAGCAGGAATGATTCCCTCTGCATAATATTTCAGATCAACTGTTACTTCTTTTTCATCTACACTGATCACAGTACCTGTAAGAATATCACCTTCCTCAATTTTCTTGAAGGAAGCTTCCAGTTCATTTTCATAATCTTTCATTGATTCAGCCATTATCTGTTCTCCTTTACCCGAAAAATTATATAACGTCAATATTTTGGCAACATTATAGCACAACCCCGAGAATAATGGAAATCTGAATTTCCAAACGAAAGGTTATATGGTATAATAAACTTGTATTTTTTTTCATACAGAAAGGAACCAACAGATGAATTATGATTCCGTCCCTCTGCGGGACTTCAAAGAACTGAACGACTGGGAGACTGTCATGTTCGTATACCAGTCAGCCCTGAAACAGATCAATACGAAAATTGACATCTTAAACGATGAATTTCAGCACCGTCATAAATATAATCCTATCGAGCATGTGAAATCCAGGATCAAAACTCCTGAAAGCATTGTGAAGAAACTGAAACGTCACGGTTATGATTCCAGCATAGAGAACATGGTCCGCTATGTGAACGATATTGCAGGCATCCGGATCAGCTGTTCTTTTACCTCTGATATCTACCTCATTGCAGATATGATCTCCAAACAGAACGACCTGACTATCCTCGCCAGACGCGATTATATGAAAAACCCCAAGAAAAGCGGTTACAGAAGCTACCATATGCTGGTAACCACTCCGGTCTTCCTCTCAGACAGCATTATTGACACGAAAGTGGAGATCCAGATCCGTACTGTAGCCCAGGATTTCTGGGCCACACTGGAGCATAAAATGCATTACAAATTCGAAGGTGACGGACCTGACTACATTACGAAGGAACTTCGGGAATGTGCAAGATATGTCGCAGAGCTTGACCAGCGTATGGAGGAACTGAACAACGAAATCCAGAAATACGGAAAAATAAATAAAACTCCTGAGGTGTAACTTCAGGAGCTTTTATATGCAGAAAATCCCCGTAAAACGAGGAGTGCCCCGGCAGTGGTTTACCGGGGCTATTATTATGAAAAAAATTTATGTGTAATGATAACACATTACAACGTCTTTCGTAGGTTCTTTCGAACTGTTTATATAATAGCAATTAATTATGAACAAATTATGAACGTGCGGTTAACTTTCCGTTTATTTGCACAATTTTCTATTTGATTTTATATTTTTTTTATAAATTTTCACATATATTTCTTATATCAGTTCAAAAGGCTCTTAGCGAAATCAACCAGCTTGTGCAGAATTCCTTTTACCTCTTCTTTGCCGATTCCCATCTCCTGCAGTTTGTCATAAACCTTTGTTACTGTACTTCTCAGCTGTTCTTCATCGATGTTGGTATCTTTCACTTTTTTCACAATAGTGATCAGTTTATTCTCTTCTTCCTCTGTAAGACTTACTCCCGCAGTATTCTCTCCTGCCTGGATGATCTCCCGGATCTGATCATCAGAAATATCCTGCTGTGCGATCTGATCCTTGGCATACATGATGATATCCACTACTGCATCCGGATCTGAAGCCAGGGAATCAATTTCATTATCTGTGATGATTTCCTGTACTGTATCGACAGCATCAGACGCCATAACAGATGCCGCCGGTGCTGTACACATAAGTACACCTGCCATGATCAGTGCTCCAATTTTCTTTATTTTCATTTTAATTACCTCCATAATTACAATCGATCTGAAGACCTGTTTCAATTTACCGGGACATTATAACACACCTTCCGGATCTTCTGTAAAATCAATATCCTTCACAAAACCTTTGACGTTTGTTCAAATTTTTTTCACAAGTTACACACGATTCTATCATAATTTCCCTATATACTAACAGTTGTAAAAGTAATACAGCCAACGTTATTTTTACAAAATTTCTTTTTCATATGTTGATTGCCCAAAAGGCAATTAACTCTCCTTCCTTTTAAAAAATAAATTTGAACGTAACAAAAAAGCATCCGACCAGCCATCGGATGCTTTTTCCGTTATTCAAAAGCTATTCAAATGCATTTGCCAGCTGCGCAAACTGCTCCAGTGTAAGAGCCTCTCCTCTTACAGTCAGTGACAGTCCACAATTGACTAAGGCCTGTTCTATTTCCTCTTTGGAGAAATGAAGTTCCGGGGAATTCTTCAGTCCGTTTACCAGAGTTTTTCTTCTCTGGTTAAAAGATGCCCGGATCAGTCTGAACATCAGTTTCTCATCCTTTACCTGAACCGGTGGCTGTTCATATCTTTCCAGACGGATCACTGCACTTCCCACCTTCGGTCTGGGCATAAAACAGTTCGGCGGTACATTTGCCACGATCTCAGGTCTGGCATAATACTGCACAGCCAGGGACAAAGCCCCGTAATCCTTGGTGCCCGGACCTACCTGCATCCTGTCTGCCACTTCTTTCTGCACCATAATGGTAATGGACTCAATAGGAACCTGATTCTCAAACAATCCCATAATAATAGGGGTAGTAATGTAATACGGCAGATTTGCCACCACCTTAATGGGACGTCCCTGATTCTTCTCCAGTGCCAGCTGCCTGATGTCCACCTTCAGGATGTCATTATTGATAACTGTTACGTTATTCCATTCCTTCAGTGTGTCCTGAAGGATAGGAATCAGTGTTTTATCGATTTCTACTGCTGCAACTTCTCTTGCCGCTTCTGCAAGATACTGTGTCATGGTTCCGATTCCAGGACCGATCTCCAGCACAAAATCATCCTTCGTGATCTCTGCAGATGCGATTATTTTCTCCAGAACATGGGTATCGATCAGAAAGTTCTGACCAAACCGTTTCTGGAATGCAAAGTTATATTTCTGAAGTACCTCTATGGTACGTTTCGGATCTCCGAGATAAGGTCTGGCCATACTCATTACTTCCCTTTCATCTGACTTAATGTCTGTTTTTATTTATAAAATCTTTCTTATTTACTGAAATCTTTCTCATACAGAACGATATATCCGTCTTTATCTATACGTTTTTTGGAAATATTACGCTGGAATTTACGGATTCCTCCCTGTGATTTCACAATCGCAGCATCGATCAGATCCTTAACTGCACCTACATTCATAGGCTGGTCTTCTTTCTGATTAATGCCGATAAGATTATATAATGCCAGCATTCCCATCTGATCTATTGCATATCCGTTCTCTTTCGTATACACTCTGGCGAAATTCACAAGTTCATCATTGGTAAATACCGGAATATTTATCATTGAAGTAAACTTCTGTGCCAATTTCGGGAATCTGGCCATAAACTTACGCATTCCGATCTTTTCGTCTTCTACGATCACAGTCAGTCCGTCTGTATTGGCTTCCATCGCCTTATCCAGCATTTCCACTGTTTCCGGTGTAAGCTGGTTTGCATTTTCAATAACCAGGAAACCTCCTGCCAGCTTGCTGAATATTTTATAAATATTCTTTCCGTTTATCTGATCAGCGAATACATAGGCCACTTTGGATGCTTCCAGGTTCAGTTCCTTACAGATTGCAGGGATCAGCCCTGAGATCAGTCTGGTCTTTCCGCACTCTCTGCCACCCATGACAATAATATTTCCTGTTTTCGATGTTCTGTCGGCAGCAGCCATCTGAACATCGCATAAAGTATCGATAAGCTGGTCTTTCATTCCAGGAACTTTCACGAAATATGTAAACAGCTGCTTTTCTTCATCTGTAAGTGCCTTTTCCCTCGGTACTATGTTAAGAGGATCCTTCTCATTTTCCGGTGTCAGAGATTCTATGAAACGTTCCAGTTCCTCTTCCTCTGTAAGTTCTTCTTCCTCATCAGGAATCTCCGGGATTACGAGACTGTCATCTTCCTGGGTTTCTTCTGGTTCCTGAGATTCCTGAACCGCAGGTTCTTCCTTCTTCTCAGGTCCCCGCAGAAACTCTGCTTCTGCACTCTGCAGATCCTCTTCTGTAAGAGTTTCCTCTTCATCATCGGATAAGAAATCCGGCATTTTCGTTACATCAGTCAGTTCTTCTGATTCTTCATCCAAAATATCCATATTCAGGAAATCTGGTTCTTCTAGTTCCGGTTCTGTCTTCTCTGGTTCTTCATTTGTCTCCGGAGCTTTTTCATTTTCCTGAACTTCTTCCTGTTTCTCTGCCGGAACTTCCTCTTTTACTTCTTCTGGCTTTTCATCCGGAATTTCGATTCCCTGTGCAGTTGCCGCAGCAAGAATGCTGTCCTCCAGATTAAATTCTCCACTTGCCCTCTGTGAAAAACCTGTTTTTGGAAGATCCGGAACCTTCGGTGCACTACTCATTTCCATATTTTTCATGGACTTCGGTATTTTTAATTCCGGAAGTTTCATTGTTTTGGAAAAATCGGCAGGATCCATCTGCGGTTTCTGTTCTTCTTTTACTTCTTTCTCTTTTACAACCGGACTTTCACCTGGTTTGGCAGGTTCTGCTTCCAGCTCCGGTACATTCTCCGGTTCCTGCTCTGATACATCACTCTTTATGATCTCTTCAGGAATATCTCCTGGAATATCTTCAGAAATATCCTCAGAAATATTTTCCTTTACCAGATTCTGAGACTCCCCTTCCATGACAGAGTCCATAGAATCTTCTTCCTTCTTCTTTCCACCGCCGAAAATATCCCGGATTCCCTTGGAAATTTTGTCCTGAATGCTTTCCATATCGCTGAGACTCTCTTCCGTAACCGGAATACTCTCAATTTCCTTTCCTGAAGAAACTGAACTTACAGCTGCTTTTTCTTCTGCGGAATCTTCAGACTGTTTGTCTGTCTCTTTTTCCTCTTCTGTTTTCTTCAGATTCATGTTTTTCGCTTCTTCCGGAGTGATCAGCTTCGGAACAAACTGTTTCTCATATTTGGCTTTCTCTTCCCCTGTAAGTTCACCCATACGCAGTTTCAGATCATATGCTTTCATAACAAATTTTCCTTCACTGAACCACAGAATGATCTCATTGCATAAATCCAGACACTTCTGCTTCTCTCCTGCCTTATAATACAGGGTCGCCAGCTCATAGGACCACTTTTCCGTAAATTCCTGTTCTTTATATTCTTCCAGAATCCTGATCTGCTCATTTATAGAAATATCTTTTGCTTTCGCGATCTTATACTGAAGGATATACTGGGTAGTATCGTTAGATGCCACCTGCCTGTACTCATCGAAAAATTCTTCTGCTTCGTTGATATCTTTCATCTTCAGAGATATCTCGATCAGACGGTACAGAATATTTTTACCGATAGACGCTTTATGATATGCCAGTAAAAAAATTTCCTTACTGTCCTCATATCTGCCATTGGCAGCATAAATCTCACCAACTACGCACAGAGTCCGGACGTTTTTGACACGGCGCCAGTCAATACTGTCAACAATCCCCATGGCACCTTTATAGTCCTTCTTCTGAACCAGTTTATTGATCTCTTCCAGTTTTATCCGAAATTCTTCCTTGTCCAACGTATTCACCAACTTTCCATAATTGGTTACTGTTCACTCCAGTAACCATAATTGTCCTCAGTGTAACATAAGCCCCTATCCTTGTCAAAAGATATTCATCAGGGCTGACAGACCGTTCCCTGAACCACCTGAAAGACCTTGTTTATATGGAACTGATGACTGACAAAATCATCCAGCCCCGTACAGGTGATCATGGTCTGAATATCATGAATGCTCTCCAGAAGATAATTCTGTCTGCTGCTGTCCAGTTCAGACAAAACATCATCCAGAAGCAGGATCGGCGTATCTTTTATTTTTCTCTCCACAATGTATATTTCTGACAGCTTCAGCGAAAGCGCCGCTGTACGCTGCTGACCCTGAGATCCATATCTACGGATATCAATCCCGTTGGCCCTGACACACAGATCATCCCTGTGAGGACCGGCACTGGTCATTTTCATCCGCATATCCCTCTCCCTGTTCCGGGCAGTTACCAGTTCCAGCTCTTCGGCTGTACAGCTTGGCTCATATATGATCTCCAGTGTTTCAGCCTGGCCAGTCAGATTCCTGTGGATCTCCTGAATGATCCCATTAAGTTCTTCTACGAATTTCTGACGTTTCTCTATGATCCTGCGGCCGTATTCTGCCATCTGCATATCCCAGATTTCCAGAGTCCCCTTCAGATCCGGTTTCACATACAGGTCCTTCAGAAGCTTATTCCTCTGATTCACAATATGATTATAGGAGGCCAGGTCCGTCAGATATATCTTATCAAGCTGACAAAGCTCCAGATCAAGAAATCTGCGTCTTTCCCCTGGACCGTTTTTAATAATATTTAAATCCTCGGGAGAAAAGAACACCATATTTACCACACCGAACAATTCACTGGCCTTCCTGATGGGCAGACCATTGATTGCTACACCCTTGGCCTTGTTCCGCCGCAGATGCATGTCTACTTTATATGACATCTCATTTCTTCTGACCATCATCCGGATATGTGCTTCATCCTGCCCGAAATGGATGATCTCCTTATCTTTGCTTCCTTTATGTGACTTGGTAGTCCCGCATAAATAAAGAGATTCCAGGATATTCGTTTTCCCCTGGGCATTATTTCCGTAAAAAATATTGGTTCCCTGATCAAAATCAAGCTCCAGGGAATCATAGTTTCTGAAATTTTTTAACTGAACGGATTCAATATACATTCGCTTACCTGACTACTTTAATTTCTTTTCCATCATAAGAAACCACATCACCTTCATAGACCTTCCGGCCGCGGCGGTCATCCATTTCTCCGTTCACTTTTACCAGACCGTCAGTGATCACATATTTCGCTTCTACCCCATCCTGTACCAGATCCGCAAGTTTCAGCAGCTGCCCCAGTTTTATAAATTCATCTCTGATTCTGATCTCTTCCATTTTCATTTACTCCCTATCTTGCCTGATTCTGGTTGATATTTACCGGCAGAATCAGATATGTGTAATTTTCCTCATCATCTCTGATAAAGCATGGTGCTTTTGGATTCACGAGGTAGATATTGATTGTTTCATCATCAATGACTTTCAGTGCATCGATCAGGAATCTCGGGTTAAAGCCGATCAGGATATCTTTTCCCTCTTTTACAATATCAATACTTTCATTCATGGATCCCATAGCAGAATCGATGCGCAGCTCCATGCTATTATCAGTGATTTCAATGATGATCGGTTTCTTTTCGCCCTCTCTTACCAGAAGTGTGGCTCTGTCAATACAGTCCAGGAATTCCTTTTTATTAATATTGATCTTTGTTTCATAATCACTGGAAAGCATCTGGTCGATACGGAAATATTCTCCTTCGATCAGTCTGGATACCACGATAGTCTGGTCAAACTCAAATAAAATGTGATTTTTTGAAAAATAAATATTAACCAGGTCATCCAGTTCTCCTGAAAGGATCTTGCTGACCTCATTTAAAGTTTTACCTGGAACAACAACCTTTCTGTCAGAGTAATCTTTCTTCAGTTCCATGCGTCTGATAGCAATACGGTGTCCATCCAGAGAAACTATTTTCAGATAATTATCTTTAATTTCAAACAGTTCACCAGTCATTAATTTGTTTGTTTCATTAGATGCAATTGAGAAAATTGTCTGACGAATCATTTCCTTTAATGTAAACTGGGAAATCGTAAGGCTCTCTTCTCTTTCAATAATTGGGAGATACGCAAAATCTTCTCCTGATTTTCCAGGAATTGTAAATTTCGCTTTCTCGCAGGTAATGGTGGCAGTAAGTTTATCATCTGTTTTTATAGTAACATTGTTGTCTGGAAGTCTTCGGATGATTTCATAGAAGATTTTGGCATCCAGAGCTATAATACCTTTTTCTTCAATCTCTCCCTCCACAATAGTTTCAATTCCCAGTTCCATGTCGTTGGTAGTAAATTTAATCTGATTTGTTGTTGCATCGATCAGAATACATTCCAGGATTGGCATGGTTGTTTTTGATGGTACTGCTTTCAGGGAGATACTTACACTTTTGAGTAAGTTATTTTTGGAACATATGATTTTCATAATGTGTATAACTTCCTTTCTGATGGATGTGTGTTTTTTATAGAGAATTATATAAAAGAAGTCCGTCGTCGCCGCCGTAGGGGATGTGAATATGTGAAAAACTCCCACGGTGGTTGATTTTTAAAGGTTTTCGGATATGGATAACTTCGTGTACAGATCTACTTAAAGTATGTGAATAACTTGTGTAAAACTTAAAGCCCAAAATTGTGGCAAAAAGTTATTCACAGTTATACACATTCAATCAACATCTTATACACATGTTATACAGATAGTTATCCTCATCCCTGTGGATTAATCTTTTTCTTTAAGGTATCAATGGTATTTTTCAGGTTTTCATCGTTTTCGATTTCATGTTCGATCTTATCAATACCGTGCATAATAGTGGTATGGTCGCGGTTTCCCAGACATTTACCAATGGATTTCAGTGGTGTGGATATGATTTCTCTGCAGAGATACATGGCAACCTGTCGCGGCATAACGATCTTCGAGTTTCTTTTATTTCCGGAGAGGTCATCTACAGAGACGTCAAAGTGTTCTGCTACCATAGATATGATGTAATCTGGTGTGATCACTTTCTTTTCGTCCGGTGAGATAATATCTTTCAGTGCCTGTTCCGCAAGTTCCAGTGTAACTTCTTTCTTTTCAAGCTTGGCGAATGCCATGACTTTGTTGATGGCGCCTTCCAGTTCACGGATATTGGATTTGATATTATTGGCAATGTATTTGATAACATCTTCATTAATATCATAGCCGTCCATTTCTTCTTTTTTATGAAGGATCGCCATTCGGGTTTCGTAATCCGGCAGTGTAATATCTGCGATCAGGCCCCATTCGAATCTGGAACGGAATCGTTCTTCCAGGATTTCCATATCTTTCGGCGGTTTATCTGAGGAAATGATGATCTGCTTTTTCGCACTGTGCAGACTGTTAAAGGTGTGGAAAAATTCCTCCTGTGTAGATTCCTTTCCTATAATAAACTGAATATCATCGACCAGAAGAACATCAATATTTCTGTATTTTTCACGGAACTTGGTCATTGCCGAGTTATTTCCGTTACGGATTGTTTCGATCAGTTCGTTTGTAAACTCCTCACTGGTAACATAAAGTACCTTGCTGTTTTCATCATGATCAATGATGAAGTGAGCGATGGAATGCATAAGATGGGTTTTCCCCAGTCCTGCACCTCCGTAGATAAACAGCGGATTATAGGTATCTCCGGGAGATTCTGCTACTGCCAGTGCTGCTGCCTGTGCGAATTTGTTATTGCTTCCTACTACGAAAGTGTCGAACGTGTATTTTGGATTCAGGTGTGCTTCTTCACAGCGGGCATCCTGAGACTGTGCTTTCGGTGCTGCTGCCTGTTTTTTCGGTACATCTTCCGGTAAAATAAAGTTGATATCGCAGTTTTCCATTCCGGTTACTTCACTGATAGTAACCTGGAGAGGCAGTTTATATTTTTTACTTATATAATTAAGACCCACCTGTTCTGATGGAACGATGATGGTCACAACATTCCCTTCAACCTGGTAAACAGTGAGGGGTTTCAGCCAGGTATTGAAGGAAACGTCGGAGAGGTCATGTTCAGTTTTGACTATTTGCAGGATTTCATCCCATTTTTCCACAACTTTGTTCATTTTTGGTTCTCCTGGTTCGCTTTACTTCTATAATAAATGTGTCTGCGAGCTGTTTTTTCAACAGACTCAGTCCGTATTCTTTAAAAAAGACATAAATATCCTTATATATATTATAATAAAACGTATATTTTAGCAATGCATATTTGATGGAAATGTGGAAAAAAAAGTTATCCCCAATTTTTATGTGGATTAGTGTGGATAAGAGTGTATAAGGCCATTTTGGTTACCATAAAACGACATTATCTGATTGAAATCCACAAAAATGTGTGTATAATTTTATACACTGTCGAAAAGGCGTAAATAAGAGATTTTTATTTAGATATGTGTAAAAAGAGAGGGGAAAAAGTGGATAGATTTAGGATTATTCCACAAGTTATCCACAAGTTATCCACAAATTGTGGATAATGTTACGTAAACCACAATAATAATCCACAATACCCGAAAAAAAGAGATAAATCTTTGGTGAAATAGTACTTGACGAATCAGCCCTTTATGAATATAATTGAAATGATGTTCTAATAAGTAAAATTTAACATGGAAAATAGATAAAGGAGGTGCTTTACCTATGAAAATGACATTTCAGCCGAAAAAAAGAT
>OLSO01000868.1_pt1 | contig 26873 bp, 20 predicted proteins | sample 1672441 | NCBI WGS metagenome assembly OLSO01 (sample SAMEA3136686, study PRJEB25190) | human gut metagenome | biome: human gut; feature: human-associated habitat; material: faeces | place: Austria | collected 2013 | reverse complement strand
GGTGACAACGGCCTCGCGACTCCGAGCCGCCCCTTTGCATATTTCCAGAGCGGGCCCACCAGGGGAGCGCGAGGTGACAACGGCCTCGTGACTCCGAGCCGCCCCTTTGCATATTTCTAAAGCGGGGCCTTGGGAAGCGGTCAGCGAGGAGACGACGACCTCGCGCATGCATTTCCCACAGCTTTCGTCAAAGCTTATATTATCCGCTTTGCGAAAACCACCGGCTCAATAGTTCCTTCCATTGCCACCGTAAGCAAATCCACATTCCCTTTCTCCCGTATCTTCCTCACCACCGCTACATCGGACAACACCGACGTAATAGATGCCAAGCCATCCAATATAATCTTCTTCCCCGGCACTTCGCTGAAGTGGACTTCGATCTTCTCTTCCTCAAAGAAAATCTTGATTCTCCTCCGGATCGCATCTTCCAGGTAATAAATGGTCAACGCCAGCACCTCTCTCCCATCCTCATCGGAGGCAAATCTTCCTTCCACCGCGCAGAGATAGGGTTCGCCGTGGAAATCGATGCTCGCATATTCTGCTTTTCCAAAGCCCACCGGAAGAGCCACATTCTTCTCGCCTTCCCGCACATCCAGGTAAAACCGTTCCTTTTCCATATGGAAGCCCAGCTCCCGGATGCCATCGGTATAATTATTGTGGAAAACCTGTCCCATCAGGGTAAAGAGTCCTGCCTGCGGCGTCATCATCACATAGCGCCTGCCGTCAAGAACGCGCTGTTTACAGCTCAGCTCGCCGGGATCCAGCCATCTTTTTTCCCGTTTCCAGCTGTCCGTCTGGGAAAGTCTTCCTGCGGAAGCTTTTTTCCGCCGGTTATCCCGTTTCCAGCCCCCGTACCGGAGAGCCGGCGCTGCCGGTGCCGGATGCGAAAGCTCCCACTGATAAGCCAGCAGACTCTGATAGGCCCGCTTGTCCTCGGGAAGCGGCGGCAGATAAGCGCTCTCCGGAGGCAGATGCTCCTCCAGCACATCCTGCAGGGCATTGCTGTTGAAAAGCACTTCATTTCCCGCCGTGGTCACTACCACCATGTCCACATCGGGATAAACGAACACATTCTGCCCCAGCATGCCGTTGAAGGCGAACTGGCCCGCTCTTTTACAGGCCCAGATCTGATAGCCATAGCCCGGAAAGCCGGTATCTTCCGGCGGCACGACCTTTGCATCCACAGACTCTCGTACCCAGTCTTCAGGAATCACCTGCTGCCCTTTCCATTTTCCGCCGTCCAGATAGAGCTGGCCGAGCTTCGCCATATCCTCCACACAGAGAAAGAGTCCCCAGCCGCCCTTGTTTTTTCCTTTGGGACAGGTCTCCCAGAAGACCCTCGTGATGCCCAGAGGCGCAAAAAGTCTCGGCTTTAAGTAATCCAGCATGGTCTCCCCTGTGATTTCGGTGATGATCGCGGAAAGCATGTATGTATTCATGCTGTTGTATTCAAAATACGTTCCCGGCTCGTGGTGACAGAAGGCTTCCAGATAGCCCTTCACCCAGTCGTTTCCGGAGATGGCCCCGGTCTCATTGAAGGACACGCCGCTGGTCATCGTCAGAAGATGGCGCACGGTGAGATCTTTCTGCCGAATAAAGCCAAAAAGGCTTACATTTTTCCGGAAAACATCCACGATTTTTGTATCCAGAGAAAGTTTTCCCTCCGAGATCAGAAGCCCGATAGCCATGGAAGTCACACTCTTGCACATGGAGTAAGTGGCATGCCAGAGCTCCTGTCGATAGGGATAAAAAGCCGTCTCCCCAATGACTTTACCGCCTTTCAGGATCATCACCGTATGCATGTGCAGTTCTTTGGACGTCTTCAGAGCCCGAAGAAGCTCCTCAATCTGCCTGGAAGGAAGGCCTTCGGCTTCCGGCGAGGTGCGTTCAAAAGGCTGCTCATAGGGAAGATCTGCCGGAAAAGCCGGTTTCTGTGGAAAATACTCCACCCGGCTGATGTCGTCCGTTCTTCCTCTCATCAGGTCCCAGATCAGTTCAATGGTTGCTGCTTCTTTTGCCATAATCTGTCCTCCTTATAAAATCAGCGGTTCCGCCGGATACCCACAAATACCGCTGCAGACCTGGGGTGAAGCCGGTACTCTGTGATAGCTGCTTCGCCATTCTCTTCTCCGGTTCCATCCAGGGCCGTATCTGTAAAACAGTTCCACTCATAACCTTCCGGGAGTTTTGGCAGCTCAAAACTCTGCTCCTCCCAGTAGACATTCAACGCCATATACACCAGATCTTCTTCTCCCTGATCCGTCTTTCCCGCATAGCAGACCGCAAGAGCCTTTGTCTCCCGGTCAATAGAACAGTCCCAGGCCCGGTCCGTATGAATGCTCACCGCCGGGAAACCAGTTTCCGAAGGCTCCTGGTCACTCCGGATCGCCGGATGTTCCCTCCGGAACCAGATCATTTTCCGGAAAAACCGGTAAAGTTCCTGGTTGGTTTCCAGCCGCTTCCAGTCCAGCCAGGAAATCTCATTATCCTGACAATAAGGATTATTATTTCCAAAACGGGTGTCCCCGAATTCATCTCCTGCCAGAAACATGGGCGTTCCCCGGCTGCACATCAGGGCCACACAGGCGTTTTTCATCATCTGAAGACGAAGGGCGCGGATATCCGGATCCTCCGTTTCCCCTTCCACTCCGCAGTTCCAGCTCCGGTTGTCGTCATTTCCGTCAGAATTATTCCAGCCGTTGGCCTCGTTATGTTTCCCGTTATAAGAATAAAGATCCCAGAGCGAAAAACCGTCATGGCAGGTGAGGAAATTGATGGAAGAATCATAGCCTTTATACTGACCGGTATAGAGATCCAGGGAACCCGTGAGTCTGCTGGCCGCCGCCTGGGCAAACCAGTAATCTCCTTTCAGAAAACTTCTCATGTCATCCCGGTATTTTCCATTCCACTCCGCCCAGCGGGTGAACGCCGGAAAACTGCCCACCTGATAAAGTCCGCCGGCATCCCAGGCCTCCGCAATGAGTTTCACATTCCGGAGAATGGGATCTTCCGCGAGATTTTTCAGAAGAGGCGGCTGATTCATGGGGGAACCGTCTTCATTCCTTCCCAGAATACTTGCCAGATCAAACCGGAATCCATCCACATGGTATTCAATGGTCCAGTAACGCAGGCATTCCAGGATCAGCTGCTGCACCACCGGATGATTGCAGTTCAGCGTATTGCCGCAGCCGCTGAAATTATAATACCAGCCTCCCGGCGTCAGCATATAATAAACCCGGTTATCAAAACCTTTAAAAGAAAAGATCGGCCCTTTTTCATTTCCTTCCGCCGTATGGTTGAACACTACATCCAGGATCACCTCGATCCCGCTGGCATTCAGTTCCCGGATCAGGGCTTTCAGCTCATCTCCCTCCCGGTTAAACTCTTTTTCCGCGGTATAACTGGTGTTTGGTGCAAAAAAGCTCACCGGATTATAGCCCCAGTAATCCAGAAGCATCCTGCCATTGACTTCCCGCCTTCCCATGGTTTCGTCAAACTCAAAAATGGGCATCAGCTCCACGGCTGTGATTCCAAGATCCTTCAGATAAGGAATTTTTTCCCGGATTCCCGCAAAGGTTCCCGGATGCGTCACGCCAGAAGAAGCGTCTCTGGTAAATCCCCGGACATGGAGCTCATAAATGATCAGATCCTGAATCGGCCGGACCGGATCCACATGGTCTCCCCAGTCAAAATCATTGACCACCACTCTGGCCCGGTATTCATGATCCTGATTGGGCCGTTCCCCCCAGACGCTCTGACCCGTAACCGCCCTCGCATAAGGATCCAGAAGCGGTTTGGTCTTATCAAAAATCAGGCCATTTTCCGGCGCATAGGGGCCATCTACCCGGTAAGCATACTCAAAATCGCAGATATCCAGGCCAAATACAATCATGGAATAAACGCTTCCGATCCGGTAGTGTTTCGGAAAAGGCAGCACTGCATAGGGCTCTTTTTCCCCTCTGTGGTACAAAAGAAGCTCCACGCCCGCCGCTTCCAGGGAAGAAACTGTAAAGTTCACGCCCTCCCTGAGCGCCGTTGCCCCGTTGATTCCATAAAAACCGGGTCTTACCTCATAACCGTTGACTTTATCCAGCGGTATGAGATGTTTTTCCTCTGCTGCAACCATCTTTTTTCCATCCATCCTTCAGCCTCCTTCTTCTCCTTCGTTGGCTTCCTCCGTCAGAATCTCCTCCCCGACAGGCTGGTCCACGAAATTCACCTGGATCACAGCCTGAGGCACATTCACCGAAAGCCGCACATGCTTTTCCTTGGCCGCTGCGGCTGCTTCCGCTTCCTTTAAGATTTCCTCCAGAATGGAGCGGTTCAACGCCCCTCCCCGCCAGTGAAACACAAAACAGGGCTGCTTTTTCCTCAGAACTGCTTTCAGCCGTTTGCCCACTTCCTCGGTCTTGGTGAGGGAAAGGCGGTTCACCCGGTAATAAAAGGCGTCGCTCTTCGTGCAGGCCGGCACCGGAGCGATCAGCGGCTGATGGTCCCGGAAAAGCTGACGGTCTTCCAGATTATAATAATCGTACCTTTTTGTCCCGTATCGCTTCAGGAAATTGTCAAAAGTGGCGTCAAGATGCAGCCAGGAACCGCCGATTTTTACCAGATTCCAGGCGTGGCGGTAGCGGACTCCATGCTCCGGATCCGCCTCGCTGACGGCAATCAGGCAGTCGATCCCCAGCCGGTCGCAGAAAAGTTTCACGGTCTTGGCAATGCCCTCGCAGACGCCAATCCCCTGCTGGAGCGGCCCGATGATCTCATGGGAGTACTGTTTCTGCAGTTTGTCATAGGTCACATTTTCCAGGATAAAATCATGGATGCTCTTTTCCTGTTCCTCCGGCGTCAGTTCCTGCATGGGCCGGAGAAGCCGGGTGATCCGCCCCTCCAGCGCTTTCTGATGTTCTTTGATCTTTTTCTTCTCAAAAAGGTATTCCGGAATCAGATGAACGTAGTCTGCCTGGTCGAAAAAGCGATAGGTGAAACTGCTCACATAGAAAATCGCGGGATGGTCCAGCCGGAGCCTGAAAAAAATCTCCGACAGCTCTTTTCGCTCCAGCCGAAGGACCGGGAATTCCGGCGACAGCGCCGTAAAGCCATCGTACATAGCCCGGTAAACCTGCTTTTCTTCCCGGTTCATCTGCTGAAAATAGTATTCCTGTTTCATTCTTTTTTCCTTTTAACACCTGTGGCGCAGGAGGTTTTGCCCAGACTGCGCCACAGATATGTATTTCTTATTTCACGTTGTATTTTTCTCTCAGGGCTTTCACCTTCTCATTATAAGCAGTATTCTGCTTCATATTCAGAAGGTTTCTGCGGATGGATTCTTTTGCCTCGTCAAAGGAAGCAATGGTTTCCTCTGTACGGTTCTCCACTTTGATGAGGTGATAACCGAACTGGGTCTTCACCGGACCGATGACCTTGCCGACCTCGCCGTTGAAAGCTGCATCCTCAAACTCTTTTACCATTTGGCCTCTGCCAAACTCTCCCAGGTCTCCGCCCTTCTGGCCGGAGGGGCAGGTGGAATATTCCTGAGCAGCTACCTCGAAGGCTTTGGTGCCGTTCTCGATCTCTTCCAGGATCTCCTTGCATTTGTCCTCGCTGTCGATGAGGATGTGTTTTGCGCGGACCTTTCCGCCTTTGGTAAACTGATTTTTATTTTCCTCATAGAAGGTGCGGATCTCCTCGTCGGAAACGGTCACATTTTTCAGAGCCTCTGCCATGGACATCTGAGCCAGAATGTCGCGTTTCGCGTTGGCAATCATGTTCTTGAACTCCTCAGTCTCATCCAGCTTCTGATCGGCTCCGTCCTTTGCAAAAAGATGCAGGGCAATGAGCTGGTCCAGATAATGGCTTCTCATGGCCGGGTTGGAGAGATAAGCCTGCTGCTCTCTGGGCACATTCTGTAAAAATGCGTTGAATTCTGCTTCTGTGATCTCTTCACCTGCTACGGTGGCTAATACCTTATTTTCCATTGTTGTTCTCCTTTTTTCTTGTTCTTCCAAAAGTATAACAGACTCTGGAGAAAAACAACAGCTTTATTTTCTCGCCTCAACCATTTTCAGGATCCGGTCGCAGCCGGTGAGGGTGCTGCTCCGGTGAGAAATGAGAAGCAGGGTCTTTCCCCCCATATTCGGTGTTCAGGGTGTGGAGAAGCTCTTTTTCATGGAGGGCATCCAGGGCGCTGGAGGGTTCATCCATCAGGCAGATATCCGGATCGCGGAGAAGGATTCGGGCAATGCCGATATTTTCCGCGATGGTGGTGTCAAAAAGATAAGTGTCCTGCTCCAGAAAAAGATATGTACCTTGGAATAGCGATAAACCAGCTTTCCATGCCGGTCAAAGAGGCAGACGGTATTTCTGGGATTAGCCTCATGCTTTTCCAGCAGTGTGATCGCGATTGCCATTTGAAGTTCCCGGGCCAGCCCTGAAAATCTCTTTACATATGCACTGTCCAGGGAAACTGAGTTTTTCTTCAGCCATTCTTCATCATGTGGAAATACATAGCCGCTGCTCCACATTTCAGGAAACAGCGCGATATCCGCACTCTCCTCCCTGGCCTCGCGGCACGCTTTTATTCCTTTTTCTATATTATCTTCGATAGCTGCACCAGGCAGCAGTTGTAAAAAAGCTATTTTGAGTTTCATATAATAACATCCGTAAAACAACAACAGAATCACAATTGCAGTTGATTGAAAAAACATTTCCCCTCTCCTCCTTCTCTTATCCTTCTTTCTGACTATAGTTTATCATAAAAAAATGCGTCCCGGATTTTTTTCGTCCGGAGCGCATTTCTTTTTTATAATTTATGCATCAAGTCCTGCATGGTAGCCCATGTAGATGGCGCTGGTGATGTTGCTCGGACGGACGCAGTCGCCGATCTCGCGAACGACGGGCGCGCAGTCACGAAGCTGGTCTACAGCGGCGCGGTTGGCTCTCTGGCCCACAGCGCAGATCACGGATTTTCCAGGCACCAGCACTTCTTTTCCTTCGGGATCTTTGCAGATCACGCCTTCGGAAGTGACTTCCAGACCCTGATAGCCGGTATGTGCCTCCACATATTTTTCCACCATCTGCATCAGGATCGGACGGTGACGAATGTTGGCATCCGGCGCAAGCTCGGGGCGCATCTCCACGAGATGAACCTTTTTGCCCTCCTGGGCCAGATGAATGGCAGCCTCACAGCCTGCCAGACCGCCGCCGAGAACGACCACGGAATCCCCGACTTTTTCTTTTTCCAGATAATAATTGTTGACGATGACCACATTGTCCCCGTCGATACCCTTAAGGGGCGGAACGATGGGATTGGAGCCAACAGCGAGAATCATGACATCGGCATTTTCCTTCTCCGCATACTCCGAGGTAACTTCCGTATTGCAGCGGATCTCCACACCGGCCTCCTTTGCCTGTGCTTCCAGGGAAAGACCAAGCTGATACATTTCCTGTTTGAAATCGATGGCCTGCTCGCATTTTAAGATACCGCCGACCTTGTCGCTCTTCTCACAGAGCACAACCCTGTGACCGCGGAGCGCTGCAGTGACAGCCGCTTTGAGGCCTGCCACGCCGCCGCCCACAACGAGAACTTTCTTTTTCACAGTTGCCGGAAGAACTTCCGTTCCCTCGATCTCTCTTCCGATCAGGGGGTTGACGGTACATCTTCTGGTCTGGGTCGTGGGGCGCTCCGCCATGCAGGTAAAGCAACGGAGACATTTCACGATCTTGTCATCATTTCCGGAAACGACCTTCTGGGGCAGGTAAGGATCTGCCAGCAGAGCACGGCCCATGTAAACCACATCTGCTTTGCCGGAAGCGATGATCTCCTCCATCTGCTCCGGATCGTTGAGGGCACCAATCGTAGCCACAGGCTTTTTCACATGTTTCTTAATCTCCTCAGCGAGATAAACATTCACGCCGTGCTCGGAGAACATAGAAGGATGGGTTTTGAAAAAGCCAAACTGGTAGGAACCGGCAGAGACATGGATGAGATCCACATACTCTTCTACCGCCTGGGCAATCCGCACGCCTTCCTCCAGATCGTAGCCGCCCTCGAAAAGTTCAGAACCGCTCATACGGAACTCAATCGGGAACATGGGACCTACGGCCTTTCTCACTTCCTGAAGTACCTCGATAGTAAAGCGCATGCGGTTCTCGAAGCTTCCGCCGTACTCGTCGGTCCGGTGGTTGAAAAATGGAGACATGAACTGATTCAGAAGCCAGGTGTGGCCGCCGTGAACCATGATCATCTCAAAGCCGGCTCTTTTTGCAAGGATCGCAGTTTCACCGTAACGTTTCACGATATCCGCGATCTGCTCTTTCGTCAGGGCGGTCACTTTTCTGCCGTCCGGGCGCACGCCGTCGCTCGGGCCGTACTGGGTCAGGCCCTGTTTTTTATCTTTGTCTGCCATGTAGGTTCCGGCATACTGGCCGGAATGGGAAAATTCCACGCTCGGGACTGCCCCGTGGCGCTTGATAGCATCTGCCGTAAAGGTAAAGGCTGCCAGGGAACCGACGGTGGCAAGGTCCAGATGAAGCATATGAGAACCATCGGTTTCCGGATGAACCACGAGCTCACTCATGGTCACAGCTGCTGCACCGCCTTTTGCGCGGAGCTCATAAAAGGCCCTTGTCCGCTCACCGGGCACACAGTCTTTGTCGATGTCGGTGGCTCCAATCGGAGAAGCAAACATGCGGTTGCGGAAGGTGACATTTCCCAGGGTGATGGGCTGACATAAATGCGGATATTTTCTTTCCATGTTTAGATTCCTCTCTTTCTCTTATTGGTGAAAAAACGATATACAAAGGTAAGCACAAAGCCTGCGGCTCCGAAAGCGGCTGCAACAAGGAAGGCCCGTCCATAGGCTCCGTCCACCCGGTAAATACTCCGCATGGCCGACGGTCCGAAGTAGCCTGCCGCTGCCAGACCGATGAACATGATACCATAGTTTACGCTGTTGTTTTTTGCGCCGAACTGATCGGCGGTGAAGCCAGGATAAACGCCCATGAAGGAACCAAAACTGAGGCCGATGCCTGCGATTCCGATATAGAAGGTAACATAGCCGCCTTCTCCGGTAAAATAGAGAAGCAGAAGACCTGCAACTCCGAGAACGGTCGCGATGGTCAGTGTGCTGATGCGGCCGATCCGGTCGGATAAAAGGCCTGCCAGAATACGACCGGAGGCGTTAAAGACTGCCAGAACAGACACGGCCGTGCTGGCCATAACAGCAGTCATTCCTACCATATTTGCTGCCACAGCGGAAGCCTGGGAAATAACCATCATTCCACTGAAGGCTCCGCAGGTGAAAAGAAGGAGCATCACATAGAAAACAGGCGTTTTCAGCATTTCTTTCCAGTTTTTGTTTTCCGCGCCGCCCTGTTTCATAGCTGCCGGCGGATTCCAGCCTTCCGGCTTAAAATCAGCCGGGCACTGTTCCATCAGGAAGGAGCATCCGCAGATGATGATGAGAAAGGCAATGCCGACGATTTTGAAGGCTGTCGGGGCGCTGGATTTTGAGACAATCAGTGTCACCACCGGCGGCAGGATCACGGAGCCCAGTCCGTAAATGGCCGTCGTGATTCCTCCGATGAGGCCGCGTTTGTCCGGGAAGAATTTCATGCAGCTGCTGACTGCCGTTCCATAGGTCATTCCAAGTCCCAGTCCGAAGATCAGACCGTAGGTCACTACCAGCATGCCGACGCTTGTGGCAAAGCCGGAGGCAATCATACCGATGCCGACCATGAGGCCGCCTGCCAGTATCACTTTTTTCGGACCGAATTTATCGTTAAACCAGCCTCCTGTGATCATGGTGATTGGTCCAACCGAATTGGCTACGGTATAAACGATTGCCAGGTCCGCAGTTGTCAGGGAAACGCCGTTATGTGCGCTTAAAAATTCTGCCATGGAGGAAGCGAAAACGCTCCATACATAAATGGACCCCAGGCACAGATTGATGAAGCAGCAGGCAATCAGAGTCACCCATCGTTTTTTGGCTAAGTTCATTTTTTACTCTCCTTTGTTAATTTTATATCAATGCATCGCTATCATATCACATCTTTCTCGATATGTAAATAGTGACATATAAAATATTACATGTAATTTTCGTCATTTTGTAAACAGGACGCCCCATGCTCCGGAAGCACTCCGTCTTCAGTTACGGCAGTAGGAAATTCTAAGGCTTGCCGGAATCTGCTAAGAGCATTCGCGGAAATCCAGAACTCGCTTCGCTCAGACAATGGATTTCCGCTCATACGCAGATTCCGACAAACCAAGAATTTCTCTACTGCCTCCACATGAAGTCTGAGCTCTTCCGGAGCGTGGGGCTGGGGTGTATCTGAGAAAAAAAGTCCTTTGGTAGACAGTTAGTTGGATTTAGGTAAAAAGCTGTTGGAAATTTCTGGCGATATGGTATGATAAAAACAGGATTTTTATACGAAAGAAAGAGTGAATTTAGATGAGAACTTTAAAATATGCAATTCTTGGACTTTTGAATCAGAAGGAAATGACCGGGTATGATCTGATGAAGCAGTTTGAATCTACTTTGTGTGAGTTCTGGTCTGCCAAGCACAGCCAGATTTATCCGGAACTGAAGAAGCTCACGGAGGAGGGCAGCGTCGCTTATAAGACGGAGCCTTCTGACAACGGAGCTGAGAAAAAAATTTATCATATCACGGAGGAAGGGCGGAGGGATTTCATCGACTGGCTTTCTTCTGAGACGAAGCCGCAGCCTACCCCGAAGGATATCTCCCGGCTGAAGATTTTTTTCTGTAACTGTCTTCCTGCTGAGGACCGGAAATTTCTCCTGGAGGACCAGCTCCACAAGCATTCCTCCCGCCTGAAGCACCTCAGGAACAACCAGACCAAATTTACCGCCGTACCGGACAGTGAGGCGGATGAATTTGGCGATTATCTCGTGCTGATGGGAGCTGTTATGCGGGAGGAAATGGTGATTGAGTGGCTGAGGAAGTGTCTGGCGCTGTTAGGCTGAGGGTAAAAATACGTCAATTTTCCAAAGAGCCCATTGGGCTCATTAGGGAAATTGACGCATTTTTGACAGTGTAGGATAGCTATTTTAATGTGTCTTGAAATACTCATCGCAAAACTGATACCACTTTTTCTCATACTCACTATGACTTACCATTTTTATGTCTTGTGGCGTATAAATCTCGCGCTTTTGTGCCTCTTTCACAAAATCAAAAATATACACATCTGAACTTTCCACAACGGCCCGGACGGCTTTCCATTCATTTAACACTGCATAATATAAACGTGTATGACCATCTAGAGAGATATAGCGCCCTTTATATGGCATTACCGGAATTATAATATCATTTGCGCTATGAACAAATTTTTGAATTGCAAAAATCTTTTCCTCATCTACATAAAACTGTGAAGGCTGAATTTCTTCAAGTGAAATCGTTTTTATAAAAACAGTTGAATATTCTTTTATTATATTTCCCCGGCTATTATAAAATTTTGTAATGTGAGGAGCGTAAAATCTAAATTCTTCGATGATTTTCAAATATACTTCTTTTTCTTCTCCTCGAACTACCGCTTCAAAATCAGAAATAATTTCTATTTCATAAGGTTTTCCCTCCACAAGGAAACATCCATGCTGAAACAACGCACATTCAGAAAATCTGCTATCCGCGTATGTATCAATTCGTTGTATTTCCATTCACTATTTTTTCCTTTCTAGTACAGTGTATATTCTTTTTATTTGCACACATCCACCCAGCCCGTAGCTCCGGCGATCTTTTCCAGTTCGTCCACGGTGAGTTTCACGGCGCTGTGGTCGTCGCCGGCGGCGGGGTAGACGTTTTCAAACTGCCGCAGACTTTCGTCCAGATAGACGATGACATTTTCGTTGATACCGAAGGGGCAGACGCCGCCGGGAGCATGACCGACCTGAGTTTCCACTTCCTCGAAGGGAATCATTTTGGCTTTGATATGGAAGGTATCTTTGTATTTCCGGTTGTCGATCTTTGCGGTTCCTTCGGTCAGAATCAGCACCGGCTTCTCTTCCTGGAGAAAGGAAAGGGTCTTGGCGATCATTCCGGGCTCCACGCCGAGAGCTTCGGCGGCCTCCGCCACCGTCGCCGTGGAAGCTGCCAGATGGATTACGCGATCCAGCATTCCTTTCTTTTTGAGATCTTCTTCCGCTTTTACTAATGACATTTCTTAGTCCTGCCTTTCTTCGTTGAGAAGCGCAAGGAACGCTTCCCCGTATTTTCTGAATTTATTCTCGCCCACGCCGCTTACCATAAGCATTTCTTCTTTTGTCTTCGGGTGGAGCTGGCACATCTGGGTCAGGGTCTTATCCGTGAAAACAAGATAAGGCGGCACCCGGTCTTTTTTCGCAAGCTCCATGCGAAGCCCTCTGAGTTTTTCAAAGAGGTCGTAGTCCACCTCTCCCTCCTCGGCCAGCAGGCGTTTCTTCGGCTTTTTCTCTTTGATTTTTTTCGGCTGTTCTTTGGCGGTCTTCATGAGAAGCGTGCCGCCATTCAGAATTTCTTCTGATTTTTCCGTGAGCTCCAGCACCGGATATTTATCGTCCGTGAGAAAAAGATAACCTTCCACCAGAAGATGGTTCAGGATCTGGCGAAGGCGGTAGATTGGCTCCTCCTCACAGGTACCGTAGTAGGGATTCTGGTCCATGCCCACCTGGATGAGCCGGCTGTTTTTGCTGCCGTGGACCGTATCCACAATCAGCGTCATTCCGTAGCTCCGTCTGGCTGTCTTCACACAGCCGATGAGATTTTTCGCCGTCTCCGACACGTCTTTTTCTTCAAATTGTGTGAGACAATTCGAGCAATTTCCGCAGTAATTATCCCCGTACTCCCCAAAATACCGGAGAATATAGGCCCGGAGACACTCGTTGGTGAAGCAGTAAAAGGTCATCTTTTTCAGCCGTTCCCGCTCCCGTTCCTGAACCAGCGCCGCCGTCTCCTCATCCATGCCTTCCGCCGCTTCCATCCGATCAATGAAAAACTGATTCGTCACCACATCCTGGCCGGAATAAAAAAGCACACATTCCGAAGGGAGACCATCACGACCGGCTCTTCCGGCTTCCTGGTAATAGCTTTCCATATTTTTCGGCATGTTATAGTGGATCACATAGCGGACGTTGGACTTGTCGATGCCCATGCCAAAAGCGTTGGTAGCCACCATGATCTCCTTTCGGTCGAAAATGAAATCCTCCTGATTTTCCCGGCGCTCCTCATCGCTTAAGCCCGCATGATAACGGGTGGCCGAAAAGCCACGGCCCACCAGGGCATTGTGTACCTCCTCCACAGTCTTTCGTGTCAGGCAGTAAATAATGCCGCATTCGTCCGGGTGCTCCATGATGTAGGCCAGGGTGGCCGCCATTTTATCCGCAGGCTGTTTTACGGAAAAGCGGAGATTTTTCCGGTCGAAGCCCGTGACCAGAGTGACGGGGTCATGGAGCCCCAGAATAGCCGCAATATCCTCCCGGACCTCGGCGGTGGCGGTAGCCGTGAAAGCGCTGACCACAGGCCGCACCTGCAGCTGTTCTACAAAATCCGGAATTTTCAGATAGCTGGGCCGGAAATCCTGTCCCCACTGAGAAATGCAGTGGGCCTCATCCACGCTCACCATGGATATCTCGATCTGGGAAGCTGCCCAGAGAAAGCTCTCCGTCAGAAGCCGCTCCGGAGCCACATAGACGATCTTATAGCGGCCCTGGATCAGGTTCCGAAGCGCGGTCTGGTACTGGCCCTGGGTCAGGGAGCTGTTTAAATAGGCCGCATGGATTCCGGCCTGATTGAGGGCTGTGACCTGATCCTTCATCAGGGAAATCAGAGGAGAAATAACCAATGTGATACCCGGCATGAGAAGGGCCGGGATCTGGTAACAGAGGGACTTTCCTGCTCCCGTGGGCATGATGCCTAAAGTGTCCCGGCCGGAAAGAATGCCGTTCACCAGGGTCTCCTGCCCCGCCCGAAAGCTGTCATAACCGAAATATTTCTTTAAAACTTCTTCTTTCGTCATCAATACGCCTTTCTTTTTTATAAAGAAACGGTGCAGCTCCGAAATGGGAACCACACCGTATTCTTTTATGAAATCTTGCCGCTTATTTGCTGCAATTCGGGCACTTGCCGTTTTCATCCAGCGGAGAACCACATTCCGTGCAAAAGCGGGCTTTGGGGCTGGCCGGTGCTTTCGGAACGGGTTTAATTTCCGAAGCCGTTTTTGCCGGTGCTTCGGTTTTGACCGGGGCGCTGACAGGCTCGGATGCCGTCTCTGCCGGAGCAGCTTTCTCAACGACCGGTTTTGCCGGCGCTTTCTTCACCGGAGCCTCAGAAGCCGTCTCTGTCGGAACCGTTTTCTTAACCGGGGCTGTTTTTACCGGAGTCTCTGTCTCTGCTTTCACCGATGCTGCTTTCGGAGCCGGTTTGGGCGCTGCGGGCTTTGCTGCTGGGGCCGTTTTTTCTGCCGCGGGCTTTGCTGCCGGAGTCGTTTTCTCTGCCGCGGGTTTTGCCGCCGGGGCAGCCTTCTTTACTGCCGGCTTGGCCGGAGCAGGTGTCGGAGAGGGCTTTTTCGGCTCACGGCTTACAAACTCCGGTTCGCTGCCTTTTCCTTTGCTCTCAGCCGTGTTCTGATTTTTCAGCTTGTTGTCGATCATGATCACATGCTTGAGAAGCAGAACCGCCATCATCAGAAACTCATAGATCAGACGGATCGCGATGGGCATGATGATCGTCAGGGCCAGACCTACCCAGAAGTTGTGAACCAGGGTATAAAGACCCATAAGAATAGCAAAAACCGTCAGGAAAATGTAGAGTGCCTGCAGGATTTTCTCAATCAGCAGATAGTTGAAATTGCAGGTATCATGGAGAAACTTGCCAAAGGCACTCAGTTTCTCACGCCGGTTCTCCGGCACGATGAAGATAAAAGCCAGTACGGTCAGCACCACCGCCAGAAGCAGAAGGATAGCCATAACCGTTCCAGCCGAATTTCCTCCCCCAGTATAATAACCTCCTGTAAATCCCATTTTCTCTTCCTCCTTTGTCTATACTGATTTCTTCCAGTGTAACTCAAGCTTACCATTTGCACAAGTATTTTTATCTGATATAATGAAAGAAAAATGCGTTATATTTTTTCAAGAAAGGAGTCTCTCATGCAGTACATCGACATTCACGAAAATCAGATCTACATCCGGCTCGCCGTCACCGACAGCCAGGATCTGAAGCTTCTCCATTTCTCTGCGCTCCCTCTCCATGAGGAGGACCTGGTAAAGGAGGCCATTCCGGAAGGCTTCCCCTTCCTCAGCATGAACCTCGCCGGTTTTGACCGGCCTTATGAACGCCACGGAAACAAATTCATCGTCACTGCTCCCGGCTATCGGATGAAGTATCTCTCCCATTCCGACGAGCGAAATGAATTTGGCCGTCTTCTCACCTTCCACACTAAAGATGAAGAGACCGGCGTCACCGCGGCCTCCTCCTGGCAGTTCTACGATGATCTCCCGGTGATCCGCACCTGGCATACCGTGACAAACAACGGTCACGAGACCCAGACCCTCGACTACATCGCAAACTTCCATTATGAGGGCATCGAAAAAGAGGGCAAGCTTTCCCGGGATGAAAAGCTCAAAGTCATGATCCCCCACAACGGCTGGCAGCGGGAGCTCAACTGGAAGGCCTACACCTTCCCGGAGCTTGGCATGGAGCTCGTTCAGGAGCCTTCGATTCAGCGCTCCTCCAACCATCTCCACATCTCCAACACCGGAAACTGGTCCGCCAAGGAATATCTCCCCATGGCTTATCTCGAGAACACCGAGGTACATACCGGTCTTTTCTGGGAAATCGACCACAACGGCTCCTGGCACTGGGAGATCGGCGACCAGAACGGCCATTTTTACCTGGCTTTGGGCGGCCCCAATGAGACCTACTCCCACTGGTTTAAGGACTTAAAGCCCGGCGAGAGCTTCACCACCGTTCCTGCCGCCGTCGGTGTCACCGGCATTGGCTTCGACGATGCCATGGGCACGCTCACGGACTACCGCCGAAAAATCCGCCGAAAAAATCAGGATAATGAAAAACTGCCCGTCATTTTCAACGATTATATGAACTGTCTCTGGGGCCGTCCCACCGCCGCTGAGGAATATCCGCTGGTGGACGCTGCTGCCGAGGCTGGCTGCGAGTACTTCTGTATCGACGCCGGCTGGTACGCCGACGGCGACTGGTGGGACAGCGTCGGCGAGTGGGAGGAGAGCCACAAACGCTTCCCGGAAGGCGTCAAGAAAGTCACCGATTATATCCGGAGCAAAGGACTGGTTCCCGGCGTCTGGCTGGAGCCGGAGGTCATGGGCATCCGCTGTGACCTGGCGAAAAAGCTTCCCGACGACTGGTTCTTTGTCCGCCACGGAAAACGGGTCTACGACCGCAGCCGTTTCCAGCTGGACTACCGCAATCCCGCAGTCCGCGCCCATATGGACGAGGTTGTGGACCGGCTCGTCAGCGAATACGGAGTGGGCTATATCAAGACGGATTACAATATTGAGCCCGGCATCGGCACGGAGCTCTCTGCCGACAGCGTGGGCGAGGGCATGCTGGAACATGAGCGGGCTTATATCTCCTGGCTGGACGGTCTTTTCAAGCGCCATCCGGAGCTGATCATTGAGAACTGCTCCAGCGGCGGCCTCCGTATGGATTACGGCATGCTCTCCCGTTGCAGCATCCAGTCCACAAGCGACCAGGAAAACTATCTCCAGTACGCCGTCATCGCCGCCAATGCTCCCACCGGCGTCACCCCGGAGCAGGCCGCAGTCTGGGCTTATCCCATGAACCATGAGGAAAGCATTTCCCCCGACGCTCTCCGGGAGGAAGTCATTTTTAATATGGTCAGCGCCATGCTTCTCCGCATCCATCAGAGCGGCCATCTGGCCAAGCTTGATGAGGAGCGGAAAGCTCTGGTAAAACAGGCCCTCAGCGTCTATAAGACCATCCGCCCGGACATCCGCGTCTCCCGCCCCTTCTGGCCCCTCGGTCTTGCAGGCTACAGCGACGAGATCGTGAGTCTCGGCCTTTTCGTCGAAGGAAAAGCCTACCTCGCTGTCTGGAAACGAAGCGGTGCTGCCGAGAGCGTAACCCTTCCCATCTCCGATGCCGTCCGTACTGCCTTGGACTCAGAAAAAATCGCCCTCTCCTGCATTTATCCGGGACCTGAGACCGCCGAAGCCTCCTACGATCCTCTGGAAAAAGCAGTGAAAGTTGCTCTTCCCAAGCCCGTGATGGCCCGGCTCTTTGAGCTGACCCCCGACCGTTAAAAAAATTTGCGGCCCATGTTTTTTTCACATGGACCGCTTTTTTATTCTTTATGTATCAGTTCATAATAGAAAATGTACTGTTGGAGCACACCTTCCATTCCCCCATACCGCTTCGCCGGGAAACCGCCTGGATAATGCTTTTCCAGGGCCTGGCGGATATGGGTATCCACTGGAAACGCCGAAAGCTCGTGAAGGGCCATAAGGCAGATGCAGTCCGCCACTTTCACGCCGACGCCGTAAAGCTTCAGAAGCTCCTCCCGGGCCTCCGGGTAGGTCATTTTCCGGATTACAGCGAGATCTACTTCACCGGATGCTACCCGAAGGGCTGTGTCCCGGACATATTTTGCCCGGTACCCAAGGTTGCAGTCCCGAAGCTCCTCTTCCGTGGCCTGACTTAAGGCCTCCGCTGTCGGAAAAGCATGATAAACGGTCCCATCCGCGGCTCTTTTTTCCTCGCCGTATCTTCTTGAGATCCGGTCGATGCATTTTCGGATGCGGAAGATGTTGTTCTGCTGGGAGATCAGAAACGAGACGATCATTTCCCAGAGGTCCTGATTCAGAATCCGGATGCCGCTTCCAAGCTCCGCCGCAGTTTTCAAATAGGTGTCTTCCGGGTCAATCGCTTCTATATAAATGCCATAGTCTCTTTCCAGGTCAAAATAGTGTTTCCAGAACGTCTCGAACTCTTCCTCGCTGCAGTCAAAGCGCACGGTCTCACCTTCCTGGGTGGCTCTCAGGTATTTATCCTCTGCACGGATCTGAAATTCATTTTCCGTTATCTGCTCCATCCGGAAACACTGGCCGGAATCGCAGATCTCCGAAAGATCAAAATACGGAATTTCTTTTACTACCATCTTACTACTCCTCTTCTATCATTCTCACCCCGATTATAGCCTCCCTTTTTTTGAAAAACAACTGGGATTTTCTGTTAAAACAGTTGACTTTTGAAAAGTGAATCCTTATGATGGTAAAGGCAAAAAACTGAATTTTTATATCTATTTTACGGAGGAATTTATGCATACAATCAGCGTGGAAGAACTGGAAAATCTGGATCCTTCCAATATCACCATCCTGGATATCCGTTCAGAGGAGGATTTCCGCCGGGGTTCTTTTCCGGGAGCCATCAATATTCCCATGAAAAAAAATCTGGACGAGGACAGCGCGGAGGAAGGCTTTTTTGAGCCGGGTTCCATCGAAACACTGGAAAAAGACCTTCCGGCAAACAAACCGGTCTATATTCTCTGCCACACCGGAGAGCAGAGCAAGGAAGCCGTCAAAATCCTGAACGAGGACGGCTATAACGCTTCCAATATTGATGGCGGCTACCGCTCCTGGCTCCGCCTTTCCCTGGAGCGCATGGTTTCAGAAGCTTCTGTGACTGAGCGTACAAAAGAAATTGAACGGTCCCTTATCAAAAAATTCCGCAAATCCATCTGGCGGCCTTTCACCAAAGCCATCCGGGACTACCAGCTGATCCAGGACGGAGACCGGATCGCCGTCTGTATCTCCGGCGGCAAAGATTCCATGCTTCTCGCCAAGCTCATGCAGGAGATCCAGAAGCATGGCCCTGTTTCCTTTGAGCTCGTCTTTCTCGTAATGAACCCGGGCTACAACGCTGACAACTGGAAAATCATCCAGAACAATGCCCGGATTTTAGGCATTCCGCTGACTGTTTTTGAGACCGAGATCTTCGATGTCGTAGCCGGCATCGACAAGAATCCCTGCTATCTCTGCGCGAGAATGCGCCGCGGCTATCTCTACTCTCACGCCAAAGAACTCGGCTGCAACAAGATTGCCCTGGGCCACCATTTTGACGATGTCATCGAGACCATCCTCATGGGCATGCTCTACGGTGCCAAGATTGAAACCATGATGCCCAAGCTGCACAGCCAGCACTTTGAGGGCATGGAGCTGATCCGCCCCCTCTATCTTGTGAAAGAAGCCGACATCAAGGCCTGGAGAGATTCCAACGATCTTCATTTCATCCAGTGCGCCTGCCGTTTCACCGAGAACTGTGCGACCTGCGGAGGCGGCCGCGGCTCCAAGCGTGACGAGATGAAAGAGCTCATCGCTCATTTCCGCGAGACCAGCCCCTTCATCGAGTCCAACATTTTCAACAGCGTACAGAACGTCAATCTCCGGACGATCATCGGTTATCACAAAGACAACGAGGCCTACTGCTTCCTCGATGATTACAACGAACGCGGAAAACGAAAGGAGTAAGGCTTCATTCTCTTTTTAGCAGTATCTACCATTTTTTCTTCCTACTTATGAAAAGTAGCGCTCCCGGATATACTTATGGCAGTCAATGGATTTGTAATATCCGGGAAGGCAGGAAGATTCCGCATGGAGATACGAAAATCAGAAATTGCCAACGAAGTGGCACGGCTCTGCAAAGAGCGCGGAATCACCCAGTATGAGCTGGCAAAACGCTCCCAGCTGCAGGAAAGTTCCGTCCGGAACATGTTTCAGAAGGGCACGACTCCTACTTACCGCACCCTGTCCGCTATCTGCGGAGGACTTGGCATCACAGTTCCCCAGTTTTTCACCGGTTCTTCTTTTCTTGAGAAGCTTCCGCCGGAGGAAAAAGAGCTGATGACCATTTATCTCAAACTGGATGAAAAAGATCGCTCCCGGCTCCTCTCCTACGCCCGCAGGATCTTCAAGCAAAACGAAAAAGAAACTACCTTGTGAAGGCAGGCAATCTTTGTTATACTGATAACGGTTCAGAAATCATTTCTGGGCCGTTATCCTTTTATTACGACAATCTGGAGGTTTTTATGATAGATAACAGAGACGGCCAGGCCTATCTGGACGCAGTTCTGGAAAAAATCCGGCAGCGCATCCTCTCCATCAACGAATCCCTGCTGGAAGGCCAGAAGGAAATTGATGACATGCACGAATACTACTGGCAGAACTACACCGAGATGGATGAGTACGGCTATGAAAATTTTGACAACCAGCAGGCCCTTCTCCATCAGATCAACGCAAACCAGGAACAGCTGACTCTGAAGCACCGTTTCCGGAAAATGCTGGATTCTCCCTTCTTCGGGCGGGTGGATTTCTGCTATGAGGGGGACGAGGAACCGGAAATTTTCTATATCGGTATCGGAAACTTTGCCGAGAAAACCGGCGCCCTTCCTCTGATCTATGACTGGCGCTCCCCGGTGAGCGGCCTTTTTTACGACTATGACAAGGGGCCCGCTTCCTACCAGGCTCCCATGGGCGAGCTTTCCGGTGAGATCACGGCCAAATGGCAGTACAAGATCCGCCGCGGAAAAATGATCTACGCCTTCGAGAGCGACACCAAGATCGACGATGAGATCCTGAAGGCCGAGCTTGGAAGCCACGGCGAAGTCCAGCTGAAAAATATCATCCGAACAATTCAGAAGGAGCAGAATGCCATCATCCGCAACACCAGCGATAAGATTCTCGTGATTCAGGGTGCTGCCGGAAGCGGCAAAACTTCCGTGGCCCTCCATCGGATCGCCTACCTCCTTTACCATGACCGGAAGCACCTGAAATCTTCCAATATCCTGATCTTATCCCCAAACGGCGTTTTTTCCGACTATATTTCTCACATTCTGCCGGAACTGGGTGAGGAAAACATTCAGGAAATGAGCTTCGATCTCTTCGCCTACCGCCAGCTCAAGGGAACCGCCGCCGACTGCGAAGACCGCTGCGACCAGATTGAGCGGAATCTTTTATCCGAGACGGAGGATCCTGTGGCTCTGGAAAAACAGTCCCAGCGCTTCATCACCCATATGGAAGGCTTCCTGCTCCGGCTGGAGGATGAACTCATGGATTTCACCCCTGTGGAATACAAAAACGTCACCATAACCGAGGCGGAGATGCTGGATCTCTTCTATAATAAATTCGGCGAGATCCCCCTGCTCTCCCGCATGGATGCTGTGGCAGATACTTTTATCGATGAGGTCGAGACCCTGAAAAACAAAGACCTTCCAGAGGAGGAAAAACAGGAGCTGATCGAACGTTTCCGTCAGATGTACGACACGCGGGATTTCTATGTGCTGTACAACCGTTTTCTGGAGGAGGAAGGGCTGCCCCTGCTGCCAGACCTTCCGCCCGAAGAACGGAAGCTTGCCTACGAGGACGTTTATCCCATCCTTTATCTCAAATACCGGCTTCAGAAGCGCCAGGGCCGCCAGGATATCAAACATCTGGTGGTGGATGAGATGCAGGATTATTCCCGCCTCCAGTATCTGATCCTAAAGCAGATGTTCTCCTGCCGCATGACGATTCTAGGCGACCGGGCCCAGACCATGGCCGATGAAAAGCAGGACTCCCTTACGTTTCTGCCAAAGATTTTCGGGAAGGATATTCGCCGCATCGTCATGAACAAGAGCTACCGGAACACCGTGGAGATTTCCTCCTATGCCAATGCCCTCACCGGCGTGGATGATGTGGAGCTCTTCGACCGACATGGAAAACCGGTGACGGAACAGAATTTTGCTTCTCTGGATCAGGCCCTGGATGCAGTTGTACAGGAACTTCGTCTTGATCCGGAGCTGGTAGCTGCGACTTCGGATGAGGATGCGCCAGCTTCTGAAAATTCTGCCTGTCCGGATGAACAATCCGCCGACAACGCTCCCGCTTTCGAGACCGCCGCTGTTATTCTACGCACCGCCGCGGAGGCCGAGCAGGCTTACGAGATTCTCCGTGAAAAACTCTCCGCCAGAGGTTTCGATGTGAAAAATGCCCTCTCCCTTCTTCACCGGGACAGCACCACGTTCCGAAAAGGTCTCACCGTCACCACCTTCTATCTGGCGAAAGGCCTGGAGTTTGACCAGGTATTCTCCATTTTCCCGTCGAAAGACCAGCGGCCTCTGGTCCGCCAGGCGAGATACATCGCCGCTACCCGTGCGCTTCACGAGCTGTACGCTTACGAAATTCAGGATTAAAGAAAACGCTGTAAGACAGATTTTCCGTCTGTTTTACAGCGTTTTTGTTATTGTTCGATTTTTGCAGGCAGAGGCTTTTTCACCCAGCGTCGATAGAGAATAAAACCCACGCCGCCATGGGAATCCGCATGTTTCCGCCTGCCTGATGCACCTTCGCAAAAATGCTCTCAAGGAAAATTCCCAGGTTTTCCACGCAGACGATGAGCCGTAGGTCATGGAGTATTCCACCGCCTTAGGCGATTTCGCGGAAGTCCATATCTTCATAAAAAAACTGCCCCGCAGGGCAATTCTTATTTAATCAATCAAATCATTCTGGAACCGCGACAAATGCTCATAAGGCAGAATCAATCGCCCCCGGTAAAGGCCGCAGCCATCGTTGATGAGGCTGTTGTTCTCTGCGGAGAACATGTTGACGTCCAGCTTGGAAAGTTCCAGGTTGAGGAGACGCATGCCCCTCTCGTAAGCTTCATCAAAGTAACGGTTTTCGCCCACGGGAATGAGTTCCCGGCGGCTCATCTCATTTTCCTGGCGTTTCTCGTAGCCCAGGTGGTTGGCCGGACCGATCTCCGCCACATCGTCCATGGCCTTCGTCCGAAGCTGGACTTCCATGTAGCTTCTGGAGCTGTTGTCATAGAAGGTGATGTGAAGGGACTGATATTCATAAGGACCGTGGTTCGATATGTAATCCCGGTAATAGGGACGGATGGTCTCGTCCATCAGGTGAGAGGTGCTCTCCTGCACGCCGTTGGCCGGCTCCGCGGTAAAGCCCCTCTCCTCCAGAAAGCCCGGCAGAATATTGGCAATATCATAAAGACAGCGGATCTCCGCTGCTTCCCGCTCCGCCTCATCCTCATAATGACATTTCGGCATGGAAATCACAATCCGATAGGCGATAAGATCCCGAAAGCAGCTCAGGCGCTGTTTCAGCTCGGCTATCGGCGGATAACTTCCGTTTTTCTCATAATAATTGTAAATATCTTCTACGATATAGCTGTTGAATTTTTCCTCCGCCCGGATCAGGGATTTGATCCGTCCCCGAAATGTGAAGGCAAGGAAAGGATAATCCCTAGCCATATATTTATAAAACTCCCGGATCTGCTGGGACTGGGCCGTCAGGAAATCATTATGAGCCAGAAGCTCCCGGATCTGCAGGAGAAAATTACAATGGATCATATCGATCTCATTGCGGTTCTTCTTGGCTTCTTTCCGAAGATCGTCCATATAATTCTGCAGAATCCGAAAGATCGTATCTCCCGAATATAAGTAATCATTTAGTGTGATCATAGGCTGTACCTTTCCATCGCATTCTCATAACACCGGATCTGGTCGTCCAGCTGCAGTCCTTTTCTCCATAATCCCGCATGCCTCCCGCTGTGCGCCGTACCGGCGGAAGCATGCCCACCCGCTCAGTCTTTCATTGCTTTTTTAATCGCATCCAGAAGTTCCCCGTAGGTCTCATAGGCCGGAATATCTGGATTTTCCGCCTTGATCTTATCGGTGCTACGGAAAAGGAAACCGGCTTTGCTGGCCCGGATCATGCCAAGATCGTTATAGGAGTCTCCGCTGGCAATGGTCTCAAAGCCGATGGACTGCAGAGCCTTCACCGTCGTGAGCTTGGACTGCTGCACCCGCATTTTGTGACCGGTGATCTCGCCATTTTCCGCCACTTCAAGAGAATTACAGAACAGCGTCGGCCAGCCCAGCTTCTTCATCAGCGGAGCGGCAAACTCCGTAAAAGTATCACTGATAAGGATCACCTGTGAAAAGGTTCGAAGCTCATCCAGGAACTCCTTTGCTCCCGGCAGAGGATCGATGGTCTCGATGGTTTTCTGAATCTCCTTCAGTCCAAGACCATGTTCTTTCAGAATATCCAGCCGCCATTTCATCAGTTTGTCATAATCCGGCTCTTCCCGGGTGGTTTTCTTCAGCTCCGGAATCCCGCTGGCCTCCGCAAAAGCGACCCAGATCTCCGGTACCAGCACTCCCTCTACATCCAAACAGGTAATATACATATTCATCCGCTCCTTCCTTATACACTGCATCGCGTTACTGTAGTCCATCATACCATACTTCCGGCCACCATGCAAGACAAGCCTCAGCTCTCTTTCAGCACTTCTTCGAAGCTCTCTTCCGGCATGGGCCGGTAATAATAATAGCCCTGAAGCTCATCGCAGCCTCATCCAGCAGGAATCTGGCGGTCTCCATCGTCTCCGCGCTCACCCCCTTATATATATGCTAATGGTTAGTTTTGCATAACCATTATGCTTAACATGGATGGAAAAGGGCGTAAACGGTTCTTATTTGTCATTTTTTATCAATAAGGAGCAAAAAAGCGTTCCACAAAGCCATTTTCACAGCCCTGCGGAACGCTTAAAAAATCATTTCTTATTTCGTTTTCTTAAATACCGGCATGGAATCCAGCGGAGCGTCAGCGAGAATCATCTGACCGCCCTCATAAACATTTCCGTCTCTGGTATCGGTCCAGCGGCTTCCCTCGGGGAGGTAAACCTCTCTCTCAAACTGATTCAGATGGAAGATCGGCGCTACCAGATACTCGTTTCCAAACATGTACTGATCCTGAAGCTCCCAGCACTTCTTATCCTCCGGGAACTCGTAGAACATGGTACGGATCAGCGGAGAACCGTTCTCGGAAGCTTCCTTATAAAGATCACGGATGTAATCGTGCATGGAGATCCGGATGTCATAATATTTCTTCATGATCCGGTAATTCTCCTCGCCGTAGCTCCAGAGCTCGTTGGGCTGGCCGGTGTGGAGGTATCCGCCGCCCCAGTCGCGGTCATCCAGGGCCGGAATGTTGTAGGGGCCTCTATCGCCGTGCATACGGAGAACTGCGGAGTAAACGGCAAACTCATACCAGCGAATCAGAAGCTGCTGGAAATCCGGATCGTTCACATCGTCGGTCATGAAGCCGCCGATATCGGTGGTCCACCATGGGATTCCCGCAAGGCCCATGTTCAGGCCTGCCTGAAGCTGATCGTAGAAAGCCTCAAAGGTGCTGGGCACATCGCCGGACCAGACCACATTTCCGTATTTCTGGCTTCCGGCCCAGGCGCAGCGAAGCAGGTTTACGACAGTTCCGTCGCCTAAGTTTTTCATCTCATCATAGAAGACACGGCTGTAGAGCTGCGGGTAAATGTTGCTGCAGGAGAGAGCCGGTCCTTCTGCATAGCGGTAATTGTCAAAATCGTAAACGCCGTAATCCGGTTCGGAGTTATCCAGCCAGAAAGCGTCGATGCCAAGATCGTAGTAGTTCTTCTTGCAGACCTCCCAGACATATTTCCGGGTCTCGGGATTGAAAACGTCGATCTCCACGCAGTCGCCCTGATAATCGTAGGTCTGGTCAGCGCCGCGCTCGGTGCGGATCAGAAGGCCTCTGTCCATCATGGGCTGGAAATTCTCACTTCTGCGGTCCACGGAAGGCCATACAGAAACGATGACTTTGATTCCCATGGAATGAAGCTCGTCCACCATAGCCTTGGGGTCCGGCCAGTAGGTCTTGTCGAATTTCCAGTCGCCCTGCACGGTCCAGTGGAAGAAATCGATGACAATCTGATCGATCTTGATACCTTCCTTCTGGTACTGTCTTGCCACGGAGAGCACTTCCTCCTGGGTGCGGTAACGGAGCTTACACTGCCACAGGCCCATCCGGTCCTCCGGGAACATCGGTGCGCGTCCGGTAACGGCCGTATAATTTTCCACGATCTGCTTCGGTCCGTCCGCAACGGTCAGCCAGTAGTCCATCTGTTTCGTGGAACGGGCGCTCCACTCGGTATAGTTCTTTCCGAAGGTGGCCTCGCCGATGGCCGGGTTGTTCCAGAGTATACCATAACCAAGGCTCGATACAGCAAAGGGAACGGAAATCTGGGAGTTTCTCTGGGCTAGCTCCAGCACACAGCCCTTGAGATCCATGTAGGGCTGCTGATACTGTCCCATTCCGAAGATCTTCTCGCCATCGTTGCTCTCGAATTTTACATTCAGCTGATACTCGCTGCCGCCGATGACACCCTTCCACTCACGGTTTACAACCTTCAGGCAGCGGCTCTCTTTACAGAGGGTTCCATCGTAAAAACGGAAATATTCGCGAAGGAACTGCTTGCCGTCACGATAATAGGTGATGATTCCGCGGAAGTTTACCACTGCCTTGATGCGTCCATTAGTGATGGACGCGATCTCTTTTTTATCGATGGTGCCGTCACCAACCCAGTGGTCCTCCTCGCCGATCTCAACGACTGCCTGACATTTTTCCGGTGTCTCTATAAGCGCCCAGTCCTGATCGGTAAATTTTGAAAATCTCGTTGCCCGCACACGGAGGGAATCTTTTCCCCAGGGCTCAATACGCAGTATCTCACCGCCCAGACGGGCAGTCAGAATGCCATTTTCTCCACAAAACTGCATAGTGTCCTCCTTTTCCTCCGGAAAGCCTTCCGGAACACTTTCATTTTCCTGATAGTTGTATTATACTAATCCCAGAATGAAAATACTTGACGTTTTTTCACTATTTCTAACACAGATTTGACATAATAGTTCAGAGCATCAGCAAAATGAAAAATCAGACTATGCAAATTTGTTTGCAATAGGATGGATTTTCATTTTGGGATGGGCGGAACGCCCATCAGCCTCAGACAAAAGCTACGAATGCAGC
>OLSO01000866.1_pt1 | contig 26905 bp, 22 predicted proteins | sample 1672441 | NCBI WGS metagenome assembly OLSO01 (sample SAMEA3136686, study PRJEB25190) | human gut metagenome | biome: human gut; feature: human-associated habitat; material: faeces | place: Austria | collected 2013 | reverse complement strand
CTTCAGCTTCGCCTTATCGAGTGGAAGGATGCCATTATTTTTCAGCAAAACGAAGCTCTCCTGCGCGGCTCTTCTTGCGAGAGCCAGATGTTCTGCCGATTCTACTTCTGTATATGGAATCTGATCAAATTCACTGCCGTCAATCAGTCCCAGCAGATACCGCGTCGTAAACAGCCGGACTGCCGCCTCTGTGATTGTCTCCTCAGTAACCAGTCCATCCTGTACCGCACCTAAAATGTGCAGGTACGTATTTCCACAGTTCACGTCACAGCCATTGTTGATCGCCATCGCTGCAGATTCCCGTACATTTTTCGTCACCATATGATGCTCATGGAAGTCCCGGATCGCCCAGCAGTCAGAAACAAAATGTCCCTCAAAGCCCCAGTCCTTGCGCAGGATTTTCTGCAGAGACGGACTTCCGCAGCATGGCTCTCCGTTCGTTCGGTTGTAAGCGCCCATGACCGATTCTACGCCTGCTTCCTGCACAAGCGCCTGAAATGCCGGAAGGTAGGTCTCCTCCATATCCTGCGGCGTCGCCTGAGCGTCAAACTCATGTCGGAGCGCCTCCGGTCCGGAATGCACCGCAAAATGCTTCGCACATGCCGCCGCCTTTAAGGTATCCCCATCTCCCTGCAGGCCTTCTACAAACGCCACACCAAGACGGCTTGTCAGATACGGATCCTCTCCATACGTCTCATGACCGCGCCCCCAGCGCGGATCGCGGAAAATGTTGACATTCGGAGACCAGAAGGTCAGTCCTTTGTAAATATCACGGTCGTTTTCGGCAGAGCTGGCATTGTATTTTGCGCGTCCCTCTGTCGCAATCACATCTGCCTCCTCCTTTAACAGCTCTGTATCAAACGTCGCTGCCATTCCGATCGCCTGCGGAAATACCGTCGCCTGACCGGCTCTGGCTACCCCGTGCAATCCTTCATTCCACCAGTTGTACGCCGGAATCCCCAGGCGTTTTAAAGCCGGTGCTCCGTACTTCAGCTGTGCTGCCTTTTCCTCCAGTGTCATCTGGCCAACCAGTGCCTCTGCCTTTTCTCTGGCCTTTTTCCTCGTCTCCTTACTGATCATACTATTCGCTCCTTCCGCTTTTTCCGACACACAGCAAACCCGGCAATCATTGTTATCGGTACTCCTGCCTGCCTCAGTCATTTGATTTTCCGCCATGTTCTGCCATCACTATACCAGCCTCTGTTTTATTTATCTCAATAATTCTTGCTTTCTGGCATCAAAATATTGCTTTCACTATCCCCCGGTTTTTCGAACTGTCCAATTTTTTTTGTTTGTTTAATTCTCTTTTATCCGTTTTCCTTGCTTTTTTTAGTAATATTTGCTATATTATCTTATGTTGAAATCGCAATTTCTCACTACGACATCCGAATGCCAGCTATAAAAGCAATCGCCATATAAACAGCTTCCGGATATCGGCGAATCTGCGGGATTTTATCTTCGCAGCTTATCAGGACATTCCTGATACAAGCAAGTCCCAACTCACTGCTTATTGCTTTGCGCAATTGAAGCAGGGGACTTGCTTGATTTGGTTAAATTTCACAGGAAAGGAGTTTTCTCGTGATTAAAAATCTGAACGGTCTTCACGAAACCGTCACCTACCGGGCAGACACTCAGATCTGTCTTCATTATAATGAGAATTCCGAATGCTATCCACCGCACTGGCACACCCCGTTTGAGCTGATTATGCCAACGGAAAATTCCTACCGTGTGCGCTGCGGCGAAACGGAGTACCTGATCCAGCCCGGGGAAATTTTAATCATCTGCCCCGGGATCCTGCATGAGCTCTTCGCTCCCGAGCACGGAAAACGCATTATCTTTCAGCCGAATCTCGGCCAGCTGCGCACAAAAGAGCTGGAGCTGCTTACCTCGATGATCCGACCGGCGATTCTGATCACGCCTGAGTCGTTTCCTCAAATTTATGCACGGGTGCATCGTATGATGCTGGAGATCAAAAATGCTTATTTCAGCGACGCCCCATTTACCGAGACGACGATCTATGCACGCTTTCTCGAAATCCTCGTGCTTGTCGGGCGCAGCCATGCGGAAAATACACAGCAGCGCTTTGATGCCCGAAATGCCAAACAGAAAGAATATATGGATAAATTTCTTGCAATCTGCCATTATATTAACGAGCATTTTACAGAAAATCTTACGCTTGAGGAGGTCGCTTCCCTCGCCGGTTTCAGCAAATATCACTTTACCAGGCTGTTCCGGCAGTATGCAGATACCTCTTTTTATAAGTATCTGAATCAGCGGCGCATCGACCACGCAAAGACGCTACTGCTCGACCCGGGTCTCTCTGTCATTGAGGTGGCGCTCGCATCCGGATTTTCCAGCCTCTCGGCGTTTCTGCGTATGTTCAAGCTTTTGAATCACTGTGCCCCGACGGAATACCGGAGTATGTACCGGGATTCTGACCTCTAAATGATGCCCACGAATTGCTCCGCTGCAAAGCAGCTCCCGCAATTCTACAAACAGCAGCATCATACGAAATCACAGGAGTTTATTATGAGCGATTACAAAGACCAAAAAGAACTGAAAATGGCCATGAACGGCCGAATGGGACTGATGACAGGCGGTATTATCCTTCTTGTCACTGCTGTCTCTTCCACTTAATGTACGGCATTAACCTCTTCTCGATTGCATCCGGCGCTGCAAAAGGCGAACAGGAGTACACGGATATCCTCACCCAGGCAAATATGGATATCTCGACGGTACGGTTCATCGCAGTCTGCTTTCTCGTATTGGCATGCTGGGAAATATATTCCGGCATCTTCTGCACGATGCGCTGCAACCGGCTGGACAAGGCTAAAGGAACAAAAATAATCTCGATTGTGACGCTCGTCGCCGAGATTCTGATGCAGGCAGTGCTGTTTTTCACGCACATGATGAACCTGGGCACACTGCTGCTCGCCATCGTCGTTCCGGCCTACATGATCTGGGGCGCGACCCGTCTGGAAAAGCTCGCAAAGCTCTATCCTGACCGCAAGATCGCACTGAACACGAAAAAGGCAAAGGACGCACGCAGTGGATCGAAATCATCCGGGGCATCTGCCGCTACTGCACAGCCTGCACAAAAGAAAAGCCTGCGGGAGCGTGCAATGATGAATGCAGAGCTGCAGGAGACGGAAGAAGAAGCCGCAAAGGATGAAGCCGCGGAAGCAAAAACCGACGACACAAAGACAGCATCCGAGGAAAGCTAAAGATGCTTGATTCGGTTAAAACAGTGAGGGTGTGACTCGGTATGAGTCACACCCTCCCTCTCTTAGAACTGTCTATTTCCCGACAGTCACCCTGTTCGTAACTGTCTGTTGTTAACTAAAGCATCAAACAGGCAGAGAAGCGGACTGCGAATATCCGCCTGACACCAGAAGCCTGTCGCAGGTCATCCGGCTCTCTCTACCACTCATATCTCGTCAGCTGCCCCTGCAGCTTCATGTGGTCGAACTCATTCTGCCGCAGTGCTTCATAGAGCACGACTGCCACCGAATTACTCAAGTTCAGGGATCGGATCTCATCGAGCATCGGTATCCGCACTGCAGTATCCGGATGTTCTTTTAAAATTTCTTCCGGGATCCCGGCACTCTCTTTTCCGAACATGATATAGCAGTCCGGCTCATAATGCACATCGGTGTAAACCTGACGCGCCTTTGTCGTCGCCATATAGATCTTCGCACCCGGATTCTTCGCAAGAAAATCATCAAAATCCAGATAGGTCGTCACATCCAGATGCGGCCAGTAGTCCATCCCCGCCCTTTTCAGTGCTTTCTCAGATAAAGAAAATCCGAGCGGCTCGATCAGATGCAGCCTTGTCCCGGTCGCCACACAGGTGCGCCCGATATTTCCGGTATTCGCCGGGATCTCCGGCTCAAACAATACAATGTTCAGCTTTGCCATGTCCACACCCCTTATCGGTTCCACTCGCGCAGATGGCTCACAAAACGGCTCAGACGCTCCATCGCTATCTTCAGGTTTTCCAGCGAATACGCATAGGAAATCCGCACAAAGCCTTCGCCGCAGTCTCCAAACGCACTGCCCGGTACGACAGCCACATGCTCCTCCTCGAGAAGCCGCGTCGCAAACTCATCTGAGCTCATGCCAAATTCTTTGATACACGGAAATACATAAAATGCACCAAACGGCTCAAAGCAGGACAGCCCCATCTCCTTAAATGCATGAAGGAGATACCGCCGTCTCTGATCATAGGCTGTACGCATCATCGCCACGTCCTCATCCCCGTGCCGCAGTGCCTCGACCGCCGCATACTGGCTGTTCGTCGGTGCACACATGATTGCAAACTGATGAATCTTCGTCATCTGTTCTACAATCACACGTGGTCCGCAGATGTATCCGAGACGCCATCCCGTCATTGCATAAGATTTTGAAAAGCCGTTGATCGTCAATGTCCGCTCATGCATGCCCGGAATGCTTGCGATCGATACATGATGCTCACCGTATGTCAGCTCGGAATAAATCTCATCGGACAGTACAAAAATATCCTTCTCAATACAGACCTCGGCGATTGCCTCCAGATCTGCACGGCGCATTACGCCTCCGGTCGGATTGTTCGGAAACGGAAGCACGAGCACCTTCGTCTTGTCGGTGATATGCGCAAGCAGCTCCTCCTTTGTCAGGCGGAACTGATTCTTCTCCTGCAGTTCAATCGTTACCGGTACACCATCCGCCAGAACGACGCACGGCAGATACGAAACATATGCCGGCTGTGGGATAAGTACCTCATCTCCCGGATCGAGCATGGCACGCAATGCCACATCGATGCCCTCGCTTCCGCCGACGGTCACGAGAACCTCATGCATCGGATCATATTCCAGCTCAAAGCGGCGCTTCAGATAATGCGTGATCTCCTCACGCAGCTCCTTCAGACCGGAATTGGACGTATAAAAGGTCCGCCCCTTTTCCAATGTGTAAATACCTTCATCGCGGATATGCCACGGAGTATCAAAGTCCGGCTCACCAACGCCAAGCGAAATGACATCGTCCATTTCACTTACAATATCAAAAAACTTCCGGATGCCGGACGGCTGAATCGACGTTACTTTTTTTGATAATGGGTTTCTCACGGTGTCACCAGCATCCTTTCATCTTTTGATTTTTTCCCGAAAATAGTTCCGTAATCCTTATATTTTTTCAGAATAAAATGAGTCGCCGTCGATAAAACAGTATCCAGAGTCGACAGCTTATCGCTTACAAAGGAAGATACGTCCCGTAAGGTCTTGCCTTCCAGGATGACAAGCAGATCGTATGCTCCGGAAATCAGATATACTGACTGTACCTCCGGGTAATTATAGATGCGCTCTGCGATGGAGTCAAAGCCCTGTCCCCTCTGTGGTGTCACGCGCACCTCGATCAGAGCCGTCACCTTTTCAGAGGAAGTCTTTTCCCAGTCGATCAGTGTATGATAGCCGCAGATCACCTGCTCCTTTTCCATCTGTGCGACCTCGTTTGCAATGACTGCCTCACTTGATCCGAGCAGGATTGCCAGCTCACCCAGGTCAATTTTACTGTTCTTTTCCAGAAACGTTAATATTTGCTCTCTCATATTCAAGCCTCCTATACCACTCATCCTGCTTCGGCCGATCCAGATAGCGGCACTCTTCGCCGTTTCGGATCACACGATCCTTTCCGCCGGTCGCCCGACCGATAACTGCGGCAAAGATCCCCTGCGCCGCAAGATGAGATACCAGTGCCTCCCCGTGCTCTGTCCCGACGAGCAGTGCGCCCGCCGAATAGAGATAGTAGGGATTCACATCAAAATATTCACAGATTTCAATCGTCTCCTGACGCACAGGAATTTTTTTCAGATCCACTTCCAGTCCGACACCTGCCCGATCCGCCATTTCCCACAGCGCATTGAAAATACCGCCCTGAGAAAGATCATGTACCGCTGCCGTACCGAAGTGGGTGATGGCTCGAGCCACCGCCCCCACTGCCATCTGCCGGTCAAATGCCTTCGCGTGCTCGATCAGTGACAGCGGATAATGTCCGCGAAGCTCCTGCTCATACCGCAGCGCCAGCGCCGCCGTACCGGCCAGAGCGATCCAGCCGGTCACGACCAGGTCGTACTCCGGTCGGAGCCGCTCGTCCTGACGACACTGCTCCTTTGTCGCCCGTCCGATACCGGTCACGCTGTACATCGGCGCGATTACACCGGAAGATATCTGTGTATGTCCGCCGATGATCTGAGCATGCTCAGCATCTGCCATCTCGGCACAGGCTTTCATGTCCGCCTTCAGCCTGCCTTCCTCATACTCTGTGGGCAGCACTGCCGATATCTGAAATGCGACCGGCTCCGCGCCCGCCGCCGCCAGCCCATTAGCCGCCGCCACGATCAGCTTATCCGGCGCATGCTCAAAGCCCGGCACTGTATTTACCGTAGAAAAAAGGGTCACACAGCCGGCCTCTTCCACAAGCGCCGCGCAGTCTGCTCCGTACTCCAAAGTCCCAGCTTTGTTCTGATGATTTTTCTGTACTGTCTGCTGCAACGGACGCAGTACCGAGCGCTTCAGCGCCCGCTCTGAAAGCTTTCCTTCCTGCATGCCCTCACCTCTTTCCATATCCGGCAGATGTATATCTTCTGCCATGCTTACTGTATGATCTGCACATCCCCGTCTCCGGAGGATGTCGCCGCATCGGTCTCCGGCGGATCTACCATCTGAGACGCATCAGTCTGCGGTGCATCGGTCTGTGGCGCATCGGTCTGTGGCGCCTGCGTCTCCGTCTGCTGCGGCACTCCGTTCGCCAGCAGATTCTGTACCTGCGTCAGATCATTGTTTGCAATCGCTGTACTCAGCGCGGAGCTCAGTGCCTGATTGCTCGTGACAATACCGACCTCATAGATCGCCGGAGATGCCTGATAGGTACTGCTGTTGACCTGTACCGTGTCGGTAAGCACACCGTCCACATAAATTTTCTTCCAGAGCACAGCTGACATGCCCTGATGCGGCGTCTGCACCTGTGCAAAATAGCCGACATTCTGATCCGTCTTCGCCACCAGCTTGATGTTCGTCGCCGGATCGGTCTGTGAAAGGACTTCACTGACGAACTCAATAGAGCGATTCGCCGGTCTGGTCTCCTCACCAAAAATCGTAAAGGTCAGTGTCCCATAATATGCCGCCCCCGCAATGTAGACCGGGCTGTCCTTGTCATTCGTAAATACAAAATCCATGACACCCTCTGCGATCGCCGCATCCTTGGACGGATCCACATAGCCGACGAGCATCGTGTGGTTCGAACGGGCATCAACCTCAAGCTCTGCCTTGAGCACCGCATTGTATAAGGTCGTGGACACCTGACAGATCCCACCACCGTAGGAATCGACGACCTGCCCCGCCTCATAGGACGGTGCCAGCTCATAGCCGTTTTCCGCGTTAAACGGAACGACTGCATCGGTCACGGAAAAGCTCTCACCCGGCATCAGTAAAGTACCGTTGATCTTCGAAGTACCGTTTTCGACATTCTGCGCTCTTCCGGAAGAGGATGCAGAATAATCGGTCGTCGCCGTCCCGAGCACATCGGTCATCTTAGAAAGCGTCTCTGCAGTCACCTGCGGGGACTCCCGCTCAACCGTCGCCTCGATCGTGATGTCCTCAGCCTTCCACTCGCCAATCGCCGCCTGCACTTCTTTCAAGGTCGCCTCTGCATCCAGCGTCAGGCCGTCTGTCCCGCCTTCGACATAGAGCTGTCCGTCGTCCCCCATATAAACGGAGCCCTCGACCGGATCCGAATTATAAGCGTTGCAGGAATCAACAAACGCCTCCTCCAGAGATGAATCCACGGTATATTCAATCTCATAGCGTGAATTCTCATTTTGGAGACTCTTCTGTTCTTTATACCGGCGAATGATGTTGCCGGTCGTCCCGATCTGGCTGATCTCCTGTACCAGATCCGGATTGTCCCATTTCAGCCCGAGCTCCTTTAAGGTCTTTGTGCTCTGCTGTTCGCCCATCTGAATGGTCACCGTCGTATCTTCCAGCGCTCTGACCTGACCCTTTACATACTGCTCCGCTTCCTTCGTCGTCATACCGCCGACATCCTGATCTCCGATATAGACGCCGTCGCTGATGACATCAGAGTCTGCCGCTGCCGCCGGAACTGCGGATATTATCGCAGCTACCGCAGTCACAGCAAGCGCTGTCCATAAATTTTTTCGCATAATCCTCCTGTCCTGCTACTGCAAATTTCTCATTGCGTATGTCTGAAAATGTCTTAGTACAAAAATGCTCCTGCCACCATTCCGATGACCATCGCAGCTACGATCACGATGACGATCACCGCCGCGATTTTCTGTTTTGTCTTGGAACTGTTAAAATTTATCATAGCTATCTCCTTATAATCTTGCCATACTGCAGAATGATCCCGTCTATCATCCGGGATGCCTCGCTTTTTGTCAATGTGTCAATTTTTACATTACTCTCTATTCTATGATATTTTAATAAATCACGCAAGTATCCTTTTTGTGAATTTGTGATGGCGTTCTCCTTCTTCACATGAAAGCAAAGTGGTGACGGTGCAAACAGCGCTGCTTGCTGTTCTCCGAATTCTTCCCACAGCCGCTGATAAACTCTGGCCGCCGTCAGCGCGTCATCCAGTGCCCGGTGATGATGCTGCTGCGATATTCCAAAGTATTCTGCGACCTTGTCCAGAGACCGGCTCGGAAGCTGCGGCAGACAGGCACGTGCAATCATCAGCGTATCGATCCCGTCCCGCTCATAGCTGCCTCCGATATTCTGCACATTTCGCTTCATGAAGCCATAGTCAAACAAAATATTATGTCCCAGCAGCGGCTTCTCTCCGGAAAATGCCAGAAAGCCCTCCACGGCCGGCTTCATCTCCGGGCTTCCCGCCACCATATCCTCTGTGATGCCGGTCAGCTCCCGGATACGCTCCGGAATCTCCACGCCATTATCAACAAATGTCTCGTAGGTTCCTGTGACCTCTCCATTCTCAACCATTACTGCACCGATTTCCAGAATCCGGTCCTTCGTTGCGCTCAGCCCTGTCGTCTCAAGGTCGAGCGCGATATATGTATGCTGCATATTTTCTCCTGTCAGGCGGATATTCGCAATCCGCTTCGCTACTTAATCTTCCCGCAAACGGGTCCATCCTTAAGATATGTCATAACCGAATGCTGCTTGATTCGGTTCAATTGCACTGAGCAAAAATCAGTGGGGTGGGGAGTACCTGCACCCGTGCGTCTCCCGTGAGCACATCCCGCTTCTCATAGCAAAACAGCACCCACTGTCCGTCGCGCTTTGTCCGGCTGCTATCTGATCCCGGTCTGTTTTCCATCCCGGTCATCGGTTCTGTCCCGCAAGACCGCTTCACCGGCTCCGCCTGTACCTCCGGCGACACCTTCGCCAGACGACAGTGCTCAAAATATTCCAGATGCGTCATGCGCATCAGCTGCTTCCAGCTCCGATCCGCCAGCTCCGGCAGATAGTGATGTGCTGCTTCTTCCCTCTTATAAAATTCAATCACCGCATCCTTCTCTTCATTCTGATCAGGAGCCCAGTCCGGCCGGCTCTTCGCATTCTCCCTCAGATACAGATCCAGCGTAAGCAGTTCATCAAAGCAGGCAGGATCTGCCGGCTCTTCGCTTCTTCCACGAAAGCGCGGCATACCGGTCTCTGTCCGTTCATCCACTGCATGCAGAAACCTCCGCAGAATCTCCAGCCGCTGCAGGCGTGACCACGATTTCCCGTTCAGCCCCTCCTGCCCATAATAATCCGCCAGCGCCTCATACAGCTCGATCGGCCGTGTAAAGAGCTGCTGTGCCGCCCGAATCGTATTGCGGTACTGCAGGCTGTTGTAATACACCTCCAGCATTTCTTCGATCTCCTTCAGACGCAGGAGCTCATCACAGGTAATCCATTTTGTCGCAAGCACCTCGTAGGGCGGCGTACTGCGGTATACGATCCCATATTCCTCTGCCCTCTCATACATCTCTGAGCCACGCAGCACCTTCAGAAACCCGAGCTGCAGCTCCTGCGGATACAGCTGATATACCGCATCAAATGAGATACGGAAGCTCTCAAAATCCTCATATGGAAGCCCTGCAATCAGATCCAGATGCTGGTGGACATTGTGCGCCTGTGCGATCTGCGTCACGTTCTCCGCAATCTCGGCAAACGGCGCGGTACGGTGAATCGCCCGCAATGCATCCGGATTTACCGTCTGCACTCCGATCTCCAGCTGTAAAAGTCCCGGCCGCAGCGTTTTCAGCACCTCGATCTCCTCCGCATTGATCAGATCTGCCGATATCTCACAGTGAAAATTTGTCACGCCATTATCATGATCCCGCAGAAAACGCCACAGCTCCAGTGTGCGCGCATGGCTGCAGTTAAAGGTACGGTCTACAAATTTTACCTGCTTTACATTCCTCGAAAGAAAATACAGCAGCTCCTTCTTCACCAGCTCCATGCTCCGGTATCGGACGCGCTTATCGACAGAGGAGAGACAGTAGCTGCAGGAAAACGGACAGCCACGGCTCGTCTCGTAGTAGAGGATACGATTTTCAAATTTTTGCAGATCCTGATAAACAAATGGAAGGTGGTCGAGATTCCGGGTGGGAATCAGCGGTAATGTGCTCTGAAACGCTGATCCATCACCGGTCTCCTGCTCCCCGACATCTGAAACACCGGCAGCTTCCTCCTGCCTCACCCTTGCTGACTCGCGAAACGCGATCCCCGGGATCTGCTCCAGTGTCCCGTTTTTTCCTATATAATAGTCCAGCAGCCGGTAAAAGGTCTGCTCTCCCTCTCCAATCATCACACCGTCAAATGCCGGATTCTGACGCAGAAAATGCTCCGCATCGTAAGTCACCTCCGGCCCTCCGGCCCAGATCTTCAGATTCGGTAGTACCTTTTTCAGGGAAGCCGCCGTCTCCGTCACCTCACGCCGGTTCCAGATATAGCAGGACATCAGCAAAAGCTCCGGCTTCCGGCGATAGATTCCTGCAAATATTTCATCCATCTGATGGTTGATCGTATATTCCGCAAGCTCCACCTGATCTTCATATATTCCGGCAGATGCCTTCAGGCTGTACACTGCGAGATTGGAATGGATGTATTTTGCATTGATTGCCGTCAGTAAAATTTTCATGGCCACCGATCTCCTTTTTATGTTCCCGTCCTTACTCTCTTCTTCAAAAATGCCTTGGGCTACAGCAACCGGATTCGGGTGAGATATATCGCAAAGTGGGATGTTTATCCACGCGCCAGCTTCGCCTTCACGCTCGGATATTCGTCCAGATCCGTATACGGCAAAAACTGTGCCGCATGCATTTTCTCGACAAAATCTCCTGCATTGCCAAACTGGACGTATGTGATTTTCTTCACCAGCTCCGTTGCCCGCACTACAAGGTGCCGGTCCAGCAGCAGCTTCTGTGCACCATCCAGAGAGGAATTGCCGAGCATAACAAACTTCTCGCGCGGCAGATCCGGGTACATGCCGATCGTGATCGCCGACTCCAGATCCAGATATTTTCCAAACGCGCCTGCAAGATAGAAATGCGCGATGTCGTCCGTATGCAATCCGAACTCCTCGATCAGATACGCGACCATCGTATGGGCCGCTGCTTTCGTGCGGATAAATTCATGAATATCGGTCTGGGTAAATACCAGATCCTCCTGCTGTTTGGACTCCGCTGCCCATGCATAGCAGACGGCAGCCTCCTCCCGCTCCTCGTCCAGGTGATTTTTCACCCGGATAATCCGCGAAGATGCGTCTGGATTCAGATTTCCAAGTGCATCCACCCAGCCGTTTAAAAACATCCCCGCCAGCAGCTCCACAATGCCGGAGCCGCAGATTCCCCGCGGCTTTTCATCTCCAATCACATGCAGCATCAGATCATCCTTCTGAACCGTCACCCGATCAACGGCCCCGGTATCCGCCCGCATTCCATATCGGCTGATGCCGCCCTCCAGCGCCGGTCCTGCCGCCCCTGCGCCGGCGAGCAAAAACTCGGAATTGCCGGCCACCAGCTCGCCGTTTGTCCCGATATCTATAAATACGGACAGCTCCGGCGACTGATCCAGCCCTGCTGCCAGCAGCCCGCTTATGATATCCCCGCCAAGATAGTTCGCGGCCGACGGAAATGCATACACATAGCCCGGCAGCTCAAGCCCCAGCTCTTTTGCCCGTACAAAGCCAGGCTGCTGCGCGACCGGTGCAAACGGCGTCTCAAATACCGGCCAGGGAGACAGCCCCAGAAGCAGGTGGATCATCGTCGTATTGCCGCCAATCACCATCGCGCCATACTGATCCTTTGGGATCCCGGTCACTTCCTCACATGTCCGGATCAGTGCGTTGAATCCCTTCGCCGTCTTTTGCTGCAGCTCCTCCAGATGCTCCGGCTGGTCCTTCGTATAAAAAATGCGGCTTAAAATCTCTTCTCCATATGGGATCTGTGGATTAAAGGCAGTCTGCTGCGTCAATGCCTCTCCTGTGTGCAGATCCACTACCTGCATCACGAGTGTCGTACTCCCGTAGTCGACTGCCAGCCCGTAGAGCTGATCCGTCGTATCACCGGCCTCAATGTCCAGAATCTCCCATACGCCATCATGAAATCCCATAAGGAGCGTCACCTTCCACCCGGCCTTTCGGCACAGCGGATACAGCTTTCGCATCACCTGCAGCGGCATCACAGCTGTCGTATACTCACCGGTCAGCCCATCAAGGATCCGCTCCCGGTCTCCGCGCGCATCCTCCTCCGTCGGAGGCGCAAGCTTCAGATATATTTTTCTGCACAATGGGTGTCGCTCCATTTTCTCATCTCCATACTCTGCCATGTCGGTATTGGTTTCTCATTTCTGCCGCCTGTGCACCGCTTTGACTGCATTCATTTTCTACAGGCTCTCCATTACCGGCCATTGTACCACATTCCGGTGAAAAAGAACAGCGCGTAAAAAACCATTAAAAAAGAACACTGTTCCAGTTAATCCCGTAACAGTGTTCTTTTATTATGTACTACAGCACCAGCTTCGCCGCACCGAAGATACCTGCGTCGTTTCCAAGTGTCGCCAGTGCAAACTTTGTCGTCTCCTTGCACGGTGTAAAGGCATATTCCTTAAACGGGTGGATGATATAATCCAGAAGAATCGGGCCTGCCTTGGATACGCCACCGCCGATTACGATGATCTCCGGATCCGCAACCGTCGAAAATGTCGCCAGTGCTTTGCCCAGATAAGAGCCGAATTTCTCTGCCACCTGAATTGCAATCGCATCATTTTCTTTTACTGCATCAAATACGGTCTTTGCTGAAATATTTTCCTTTTCACGCATCACCGACGGAGCATCCGTTGCTGCCAGCGCTTCCCGTGCGAGTCTCGCAATACCGGTCGCGGAAGCTACCTGCTCCAGACAGCCGTGATTGCCGCAGTTGCATGCCTCCTGCATGCCGTCGATGACATGCGCATGTCCGATCTCGCCGCCTGCTCCATGGCTGCCTGCGATCACCTTATCATTGATAATGATACCGCCGCCGACACCTGTACCGAGTGTCACCATGATCATATTGTGGTGGCCTGCTCCGCCGCCCTTCCAAAGCTCGCCAAGTGCGGCTACATTGGCATCATTTCCTGCCTTTACAGTCAGGCCGGTCATCTTAGAAAGCTCTTTTTCGATCGGAGTGAAGCCCCAGTGCAGATTGACCGCTACCGGTACCTCGCCCTGATCATTGACCGGACCCGGTACGCCAATGCCGACACCGGCGATTTCCTCTGCATTCAGCTGCTTCTCATCGATCTTTGCCTTGATCGTCGCTGCCACATCTGGAAGGATATTCACACCATTGTCTTCGGTGCGCGTCTCGATCTCCCACTTATCCAGAACTTCACCGTCAACAGTGAAAAGTCCGCATTTTACCGTTGTTCCTCCTACATCAATTCCAAAACAATACTTCTTCATCTCTACTCCTCTTTCTGCTTTCCCGCATTTTTCATGATACTGTTCTGCACGCGGTTGTACAGCTCCTTCGCCGCGTTGTAGCCCATCTTCTTCTGGCGGTGGTTGACTGCTGCTGCCTCTACGATCACGGCCAGGTTCCGGCCGGGACGGATCGGCAGTGAATGGCAGACGACCTGATTGCCCAGAAACTCGGTATACTCCTCCTCCAGGCCAAGGCGGTCATATTCCTTTTCCCGATCCCATTCCTCCAGCTTGATAACCAGATCAATGGACTGCGTATTCTTGACGCTCTCGACTCCGAACAATGTCTTTACATCAATGATTCCGATACCGCGCAGCTCGATAAAATGTCGTGTGATATCCGGTGACGATCCGATCAGCGTCGCATCACTGACCTTTCGGATCTCCACGACGTCATCCGTAACGAGACGGTGTCCGCGTTTGATCAGCTCCAGCGCCGCCTCACTTTTTCCGATGCCGCTCTCGCCCATAATCAGCACACCCTCACCGTAAACATCGACCAATACGCCATGAATGGAAATACACGGTGCGAGCTCAACATTCAGCCACCGGATGATCTCTGCCATAAACGATGACGTCGTCATTTTCGTCATAAATACCGGCACCTCATACTGCTCCGCCAACCGAAGCATGTCCTCATCCGGCTCTGTCATCGTCGTATAAATAATACACGGTACATGATAAGAGAGAAATTTTTCATATACCGGAAGCTTCGCCTCCCTCGGAAGATGCTCCAGATAAGTATACTCTACATATCCGATAATCTGTACACGTTCTGAGTAGAAATGATCAAAATATCCGGTAAGCTGAAGCGCCGGACGGTTGATCTCTGACGTCACGATCTTCTTGCCCGCCATGCTGATATTCGGAAGCAGATTCGTGAGCTTCATCTTATCCGCCAGCTTTTCAATCGTTACACTGCTAGCCATTCTTTGACCTCCTGAAATTTCGGCAGTCTCGTCCTACGACATCATTCATTTTTGTCGAAATATTCCCGAATATTTTTTCGGCAAATCCTTTTCTTCAGCAAAACCTCAATGGCATCGCAGACTGACTGCAAACTATACGTATATTATAAGTAATCCTTCTGGATTTGTCCACTGTATCCAAAACAAAAATGGTGCGGAAATTGTCTGAATCTGTCATTTCCGCACCGGCTCTTTATTTCACTTTTCCAAATTTCCAAAATGCATCCCGGAAGATTTCATCCCGATCCAGGGAACGGACACAGGCGATCAGCGGCCGATCCGGACCGAAGCTGAAGGTCAGCTGTTCGGTAATCATCGGCACAGAGCGAACCTCCCACTGGCTCCATTCCTTTTTATACAAAATTCCCGCAGCTCCGAGATCCCATATCGTCTTTCCCCATGCAAAAAGGTCTGCTCCATATTCCCGGACGATTTTTATCAGATAATTGCACAATTCATTTTTTCCGCCGATACATGCTTCCAGCTCCGGAACGCTTGTAATCATATGAGACGTGACATAATTACATGGTACATACACAAGCGGTACTCCGGAATTCAGAATTATCTGCGCCGCCCGCCGGTCCTGATACACATTATAAACATTCGGACTGTTCTGAAAATCATCGCCGGCCAGCCAGATAATCACGATTCGCTCTACGATCGACGGATCCTTCAAAAGTGCTAATGCAAGATTCGTCCCCGCGCCAATGCCAAGCACGTATAAAGGATTCTCTGATGTATATTTTTTTGATCTCCGGATGAGATCCTCTGCAGCCTCAGATCCGGACCATACACGCCCCGAACGAATCTGTACTATCTCCTCTTCCGTTTTTTCAGTAAGCCATTTTTTTGCACCGCGGTATACCGGGCACACCTGATCCTTATGGCACAACCGCATTATGTGCAATATCTCTTCATAGCTCATTTCCATCCCTTCCGCCGGATCCTGCGTGCGCTCATTCATTGCAAAGGGCGCCGCATAAATGGCCTGAAGCCGAAACCGTTCCGGGGATAATAAAAGATACGCAATTGCAAATGGATCATCCACCTCTGTTGCTGCATCGGTATCCAGAACAAGATCCACAATTCCATCTCTCCACTTCAGCATTGCAAGCCGTTTTTCATCTGTCATTCCCCATATTCCCCCTTCTTACACCGTTATCTTTTATGAAGCTTACCTCTTAAACTGCAAAAGCATTACGCTGTGTTTCGGCAGCTGAACGTCTATCATGTCATTAATAGCATTAAGTTTTACATCCGTCACTTCAAAATCAGAATGCGGAAGCACATCCTCAGAAGAAAATAAGGTAGCAGCAACAGGAGCTCCACATTGCATAAGCACAAACTTTTTATCGTCTGAATAAGAACGGTTTATTAGCGTGACGGTACAAATTCCGTCTTTTTCTGTCATGATTGCATCTTTTGCCGCAAACCGTATTTTTCCGCCAATATGATTTTTCATAACAGAAAACATTTTACCGCTCGGTGTAAGGAAGGCGTGCTCCCACTCCACACGGATTGCCCCTTCATTAACAGCTTCAAAATGGCAGGCCATATCGATTCCGGACGGTCCTGCCTCCTCAATCAGCATATGCAGCATGCTCGCCGTAAAAATACCATCATTTACACTCTTAGCCCTGTACCATGCATACCATACATTCCATTCATCAAATGAGATTCGAAGCCTGTCATCTCCCAGCTCCTCTCTCATCTGATGTACCAGCTTCCTGCATTGTGTATCTACTTTATCAATACATTCATAATAGTCTTCTTCATACTGTTCCTTTTCCATAAAGAACGGTTGTGCAACGTATGAATGCAGGGAAACCATCGGCGCGACTTCCATCAGCTGCCTTGCAGATTGTTCTGCCCACTCCCTATTGGGATATGGGCCTGAGGAACATAATACCAAATCAGGTGAAACCTCTAACATCTTTTTTCCGTAACGTTTTCCGTTCTTTCCATATCCTGCTGCCGTATTGTCGCCTTCCATATGGCCATAACCGAATTCATTGCCCAAAGACCAGTATTTTACATTGTATGGTTCTTTATATCCTCGTTCGATTCTTATGCGTCCATATTCCGTGTCCGCATCTCCGTTGCAATATTCCACCCACTGGGCACATTCTTCTTCTGTATTCCAGGTCGGATTAATGGTGATAAATGGTTCCGCTCCGATTTCTTTACAAAGAGCCACAAAATCATCTGTATTTATCTCATTAAAATCATATCCCAGAGAATGCGGCTGTGTCTCCAGACCCAAATGTGACTCAAATGGTGCCCTCATATCTGCAGGTAATAAACCATCTTTCCAGTTATATTCACCGGCAAAATTTCCACCGGGCCAGCGCAGAAGTCTGACTCCCATCTCTTTTAACAAATTTACAACATCCGGACGCATTCCATGAAAATGATTTCCCGGCATTAATGAAACTGCACCGATCGATACTGTACCTTCTTCGCAAAAAGCTATGGAAAGCCTTGCATTTTCATCCTTTTTTGCTGTATGTAAGAACACTGTTTTTGCTTCATATTCTTTTTTATCAAAAACAATTTCTTTTTCGTCGTAGCATACATTTCCGTCTCTGTCAGATAATACGATTCTCATCTTTGTCATCTGCCACGCTTTTACAACAATCCGGAATTCATACTCCATATCTTTTTGAACCGGAATATCCTTTTGTCCTATCCCTGCAGCTTCTCTGCGGTAATTGGTAATTGTAACAGCATTGCACTCATGGCGGCGTTTCATGTGATAAGAATCGGCATGACGCGTATACACTTCATTTATATGTGTCCCGATTACATCTTCACTTTCGTTAAACAGGATATTTACATGATCGCCTATCAGGAACCATTCTTCCGGTGTTCCGTCGTAGCATGCCGGCTTTCCGACAAATTTACGGTTTCTCAGCATCTGTGCCGAAATCCCCTTATTCACGCAAGACCTGGTATGCTCCAGATTGTTACCAAACAGAAGAGGGGAAACCATATCGTCTCTCGTAAAATCCGGAACGATTTTTACTGTTTCACAGTACATTTTTTCTTTTTCAGTCATTTCGCAGCCCTCCAAATTTTTCCAAAATTCCGTCTCATCGCCTTGTTCTCAATCCAGTTTGTAAAGCGGACATTCGCAATCCATCCCTGCAGCTCTGCTGACAGGGCCTAGCTTCGCTACTTGCTCATGAACGCAGTCGCTTCGCGATCTGTCAGTGGGAGCTTTCAACTCCCACTGACATAAGCATCCCCCCTCACCCGCCGCTTAGTGCTCCGCGCACTTGAAGTGGGGAATGCTTATCTGCGTTCAAAATCCGGAATCGGCATTTTTTTGCCGCCTTCCATGGCCGAAAGGTGTGCACAGATACCGGTTGCAGTCCAGTAAGCGCCTTTTATATCATCAATGAGAGGCTTTCTGTCCTCCACGATAGACATGATAAACTCGTGGATCATATGTGGATGTGATCCGCCATGTCCACCGCCCTGCTTAAAGGAAAGATGCTCGTTCTCGTCGTTATATACGGTTTCCGTTGTAAAGAAAGCAATCTCTTCCGGCAGACGGTATCCGTAATCAGGAACCTTGATTCTCCGTTCGATAATCTCGCCTCCTCTGGCAAACCGGTCCGGATCGCCATCAATATCGATCATATCCTGCTGAATATCACCGGTTCTCTCATACAGAACAGGATCCTCGTCCGATAATTGCTGCCACTCAAAGCTCTTCTTGCTTCCGTAAACCCGGAAGCACTCCTGATAGCTTCTGGCTACTTCATAAAGGAAGCGCTCCATCTCAATCGTAACATCAGAATCCTCAAGATTGATAAATGCCGATTCAAATGCAAACGGGCACTGATACTTTTCTTTTAATGCGTCTCTGACACGACCGGAGCCTATGCCATATACCGATACCGGTTTTTTATCAAGCATCATAAGGCATGGGCCGACTGCATGGGTCGGATGCATTAACGGCGGAAATCCTTCCCAGTATTCCGGCCAGCCTTCCATATCCTGGTAATGTGCGCAGGTCATGTACTGGAGCTTTCCTAGCTCACCCTTCTTATATAATTCCTGTACATAAAAGAATTCTCTGCCAAAAACGGTCGTTTCCAGGAACATATAATTCTTTCCGCTTTTCTTTCGCGCTTCGATCACTTCGTATAATTCGTCGATACTCATGCCCATAGGAATCGTACATCCGCAATGTCTTCCGGCATTTAAAGCTTTGATTGAAAGCTCGGCGTGGGACGCAGGAGGCGTGCATATATGGATCGCATCAATCGAAGTATCCTTCAGCATATCATCCAGATTGGTGTAACAATCCTCTGCGGGAATGTGAAACTTTTCCGCGCAGGTGGCCAGAAGCGAACGGTTATAATCGGCAACCGCAACGCTTTCAACATTAGGATGCCGCTGATAAATAGGTACAAATTCCATTCCAAAGCTGATACCAACGATACCGACTTTAATCTTTTTTTCCTGCATATATAATTCCTCCTTAAGATAATGATGATGCCAGGGTCAAAAGGTCAAAAAGCCGTTCATGCTTGCATGATAAGGCTTTTGAACTTGGGACCCGCCAAACATGAGAAAGTAGCGATTTACGTAGTAAATCAGCGGATTTCGAATGTTTGCAGAATTGCGGGAGCTGCTTCGCAGCGGAGCAATTCGTAGGCATCAGTTGGGGTCAAAAGGTATATTTTAGCTGCTTCACCCTTTGATTCCGGACTCCATCGCACCCTTTACAAACTGCTTCTGCGTGCAGATAAAGAACAGCATTACCGGGAAAGAAAGCAGTACAACACCCGCCAGTGTCAGATTTGTTTTCTGGAAGTAGGTCATGTTTACCGTCTGTAAGCCTACTACAAGTGTAAATTTATCGACACGGTTGATAAATGTAGCCGGTACCATATAAGAGTTCCAGGTTCCGGTGAAATTCAGAATTGCAATCGATGCAAACAAGGATTTTGAAATCGGGCACACAATGCGGAAGAATACACCAGCATGTGTCAGTCCATCCAGCCGTGCCGCCTCGATCAGTTCATTCGGCACCGAATAGAAAAACTGTCTGGACATGAATAAAAACATGGTCTGTGATAAAAACGGAAGCGTAATTGCCCAGATCGTATTATGCAGATTCAGCTTTGCAAGCTGTATATACATCTGAATCAATGTCAGCTGAAACGGAACCATCATAGATGTCAGCATACAGGTAAAGATCAGCTTTTTCCCCGGAAACCGGAGCTTCGCAAGCGCATATCCGGCCATAGTAGGAAAAAGCAGGTTGCCGATCACAACGATTGCGGTAGATGCAAACGTATTCCAGTACCACTTTAAAATCGGATACTGCGTAAACAGCTCTTTAAAATTGTCCAGTGTCCAGACACTGATCGGCGCCCACGTCTGCACATATCGGTATGGCAGAAGTGAATTATAAAACACATATAAAATCGGCAGAAGGAATATCAGTGCCAGTAAAATTAATACCGTATATTTTGCAATGCAAAGAAGTGTCTTTTTCATTTAGTTCTCCCCTCTGCTGACCAGCATACGTACCAGGGACAGCACAAAAATAATAGCAAGCAGTACCATCGCTGCCGCACTTCCGTATCCCATGTCCATATAGCTGAAGGACTGCTGATACAGGAACGTAACTACCGTGCTCGTAGATCCGGCCGGTGAGCCAAGCGGGCTCTGCTTCGAAATTGCCGCGATCTGATCAAAAATCTGAAACGCATTGATCATTCCAAGGGTAATGACCAGATAAGTCGTCGGCTTTACAAGTGGGAATGTGATATACCAGATGCACTGCGCCTTATTTGCCCCGTCAATTTTGGCCACCTCGTATAATTCCGCCGAAATATTCTGCAGGCCGCTGATGTACAGAATCATATAAAAGCCTATCTGCTGCCATACATAAATAATAATGACCAGAAACAGCGCATATTTCGTGCTGGTAAACCAGGTCGTATCCTTCAGCCCGAACAGGGAGAAAAACCGGCTTCCGATTCCACCCTTTACAAAGAAGTACATGAAGAAAATGCTGACTGCCACCGCAGAAATGACATACGGCATATAATAAACCGTCCGGAAAAACGTCTTTCCTCTGAGATTTCCGTCTAAAAGAACAGCAATCAAAAACGCCAGAACGGCAATCAAAAGCACCACCACTGCAACCATTAAAAATGTATGCTGCAATGCTTTTAAGAAATCCTTATCGTGAAACAGCCGCACAAAATTATCAAATCCGACAAATTCTGTACGTTCCGGCGTAATATAGCTGTAATTGTAAAAGCTCAGACGCATGGACTTGATTGCCGGTATGAAAAACCAGTAAAGCCACATAAATACCGCCGGAAGCAAAAAGCAAATTGCTGTCAGCACTTCTGCCTTTCGATATTTTTCTCTGTATCGTTTTTTCTGTCTTTTTCCCATTTCTTCTGTTTCCCTCCATTTCAGGCACCTGGCAGGCGCCCGATTTACACAAGCGGGGCTGTCGTTTCCGACAGCCCCGTTTTTCTATGAAGCAATATTCCTGTCCTGACTTCCCCGATCTATTGCTGCCACATATCTCTTTGTTATGCTCCGAACTCCTCTGCCAGCTGATCCACGATATCCTGGCCGGTCACCTCAGAGGTCTCATCAAACAGGGTTCCCTGCATCAGGTTGACCAGGCTGTCCGCGAATTTTTTGCTCTGTGCCGGATAGCTGAATGCTGTCGATGTATCCAGATAGCTTACCAGATCTGCAAGAGCCGGAACCTTCTCCTTGTAAAGATCAAAGAACTCCTCTTTTGCCGGAATTACCTCTGTCACATTTACAACTGCCTCATACAGCTTATCACCACTTGCTACATAGCCGATTGCCTTCGCAACAGCATCCGGGTGCTTGGAATTCTTCAGTGCCACCAGCGCTGCCTCATGAAGCGTTCCACCACCGTTTCCATTTCCGCCCTTCGGAACGGACAGATACTTCAGCTCAATATCCGAAGCCTCATCTGCGAAGCTTTTCTGATACCACGCACCGCCGGTTGAGAACAGCGCAGACTGCTGAATCATGACCGCACCGTCCCAGCTAAGTCCAAGCTCTGTCGGTGTCACAATATAGCCCTCGCGGTATGCATCAATGAGGAACTGCAGTGCCTCTGCATTTTCCGGTGCTGCGATGTTTTTGCCATAATCCCAGCCGCCGCCAAAGGAAAGTGCAATATTCGTCAGATGATACTCCCGAACATTCAGGCACAGCGCCGGCATATCATGCTCTTCTTTTACCTTTTTGCAGATTTCCAGTACCTCATCCCAGGTCGTCGGATACTGATCGCCAAGTCCAAATTCCTTCCACATCGTATTATTTACAATAAATACGCCCGGATTTAATGCAAACGGAACTCCGTAAATCTCACCGTCAATCGTCCATGCATCATTTGCCTTCGGCCAGATGCCATCCAGACTGATCTCACCGGAATTTACATAGTCCGTCAGCGGCTCAAACAATCCCTGCTCAATGTACTGCAGATAATGCTCATTTGTGCAGGCAATAATGTCCGGAGCCGTTCCCGCTGCGATCTGTGCCGGAATATTATCCCAGAAGTCGGAATCGCTCGGGTATTCCAGAAATTCCATTTTGATACCGATCTCATCTTCCATTCCTGAAAACGCCGCTTCCAGACGGCTGGCCTCATCATCCGCCCATACACCACAGGTAAGCGTTACCGTCTCTCCATCCTCATTGTCCGCCTCCACAACGGCTGCATCTTCTTCTGCATACACGCCGATGCCGGAGCTCATCAGTATGGCCATTCCAAGCATCCCTGCAAATAATCTCGTTACTGTTCTCTTCTTCATTTCATCCTTCCTTTCATTCCGGGTCTGATCCGGTAAGTACAACTGAATTTTGATGTCTGTATTGTACCAGATTTTTTCCCCGCTTCCTATTTCCGACCTTATCGAATCCTTTTTATTTTTGTCTTTACCTAGAAAAAGTCCGGATTTTATTTCGCTTTTTTGTCCTTTTCTTTTTAAATTTGCACAGATGATTCCCCCATCTGATTTCGATACTCTGCCGGTGTGAGTCCGGTCTGTTTCTTAAATGCAACATGGAACGCCGTTGTCGACAGATATCCCACGTCCAGCGCAATCTCATAAATCTTCTGGTTTGAATGCCGCAAAAGCTCCTTTGCCCGCTCTAGCCGTACCTGATTGACATACGCCGGAATGTTCATTCCCATCTCCCGGTTAAAAATGCGGCTCGTATAGCTCTCACTCAACTGCAGGTATCGTGCAATCTCTGTCAGGTTCAGATCCTTCCGGTAATACTCCTTTATATAGTCACAGGCTCTGCGCACCTGCCAGTTTGCATTCTGATCCGCCGCCTGAGGGAGAATCCGGTCCAGCCACATATAAATACAGCTTTCCGCTCCCTCCAGAGTCTCCTGTTCTGCAAAATAGTCCAGTACCCTCTGATCTTTCCAGTCCTTTTTTCTTGCCTGAAGCAGCTTGATGACATCCATGCAGAATTCTTTGATTCGATCAGAGGAAACGATCCGGCTGCTTCGGATCTGTTCAAAGTAAGCCTGCATCCCTTCCCGGATCTGCTCTGCCTGACTGTCCACCACCAGTCTTTTCAGCTGAATTTCTGTCGTCGAAAGCTCCTGATAAATCCGGCTCTGCCGGTTATATTCCTCCTGCACATCTGCAAAATAAAAAATATCTCCCTTTTCCCCAAAGCTCCGGTCCAGAATCATCTGCGCCTGCTCCCATGCTCTTCGTATTTCATCCTTGCCATAGCAAAACCCGCTGACTCCGATTTCCAGACTCAGATCCAGATAATTTTGCAATGTCGCATACAAATGCCCGGCCAGTCTCCGGATTTTCAGCTGCTTCTCCTGCATACTTGGCGTTTTAGAAAAGCTCACAAAAACAGTAATGGTGACCCGGTCATATAAGAGCGCGTTATATTCATCATATCCCTGCAACGCCTGTTCGAGAATCGAAAATAAGGAACGGAAAAACAGATCCATGCCTCTTTGTTCATAGCGCTTCTCCACTTCCTGCATATTTTTAATTTTTACCGCCACACAGCAAAAACAGTCTCCATGGAAATCAAACTGATCCTCCCCTCCGATGGAATATCCCTCCATCCGCCGCCGAAGCATCTGCTCTGTCTTCGGTTCCTGATCCTGCTTTGGACCTTCTCCCCCTTTTTTATCATACTCCAACCTTTTGACCGCATCCAGAAGTCCGGTCTCATTCATTCCCGCCTTCAATACGTAGTCACTTGCGCCTCCCCGCATCGCCTCCCGGACATATTCAAACTCATCATAGCAGGTAAGCATAATCACTTTTCCCAAAAAGCGCTGCTCCTTCAGCTTCTGAAGCACCTGTATCCCATTCATACCGGGCATATTAATGTCCAGAACAATCAGATCCGGCTGCAATCGCTCAGCCAGACGCAGACAACTCTCCCCATCCGTAGCTTCACCAACGATTTCAAATCCATTTTTTTCCCAGTCAATTGCATGAATAACCCCAATCCGAACCAGTACCTCATCATCTGCAATCAGAACCTTCACCTTACTACTCACCCGGATCTCTCCTTCCTTATTTCTGCGCCTCTCCAGCAGCATTCTGTGCCGGAATGCGAACGGTAACCTTTGTAAAGCATCCGACCTTACTGTCAATATGGATTGCATATTCCTCTCCATAAGTAAGGCAGATTCTCTGGTTAACGTTATACAGTCCGATCTTATTCAGGCTCTTTTTTGAGCTGCTGTCTGTATGTAAAATTTCCCGTATCTTTTCTTCCGGCATCCCTCGGCCATCATCGCTCACGCATAAAAACAGTTCTCCATCCTGCAAGTGAATGGACAGCTTCACCGTTGCATTCAGATCGTTGTTATCAAATCCATGTAACACTGCATTCTCTACAAGCGGCTGTAAAATAAAACGCGGCATTTCGTATTCCAGCGTATCTTCCTTTATATCAAAAATAAACGAGAACCGTTCAAAATACCGAAAATTCAGAATTCGGATATAATTGTGGATAAACGCAACCTCATCCCGTACCCGGACAAATTCCTTCGTATTATCGACGGTATACTGCAGTACCTTGATAAGGGAGTCCAGCATCTGCGTCACCTTATCTGCCCCCTGCAATTCAGAAAGCCACAAAATAGAATTTAATGTATTATATAAAAAATGCGGATTGATCTGCGCCTGCAGTGCCAGCATTTCCATCTCACGCTTTTCTTTTTCGGTCTCCTTTACTTCCTCAAACATCATATGTACCTGACTGACCATATGATCAAATTTTTCCGCAAGCACCTGCATTTCCCCATGATACACTTCCGGCTGCAGCGACAGATTCCCGGATTCTACCGTCTCCATCTGTACAATCAGCCTGTTAATCGGCTGTGTAATGGTGTTCGAAATTTTTGCACTGATAAAAATCAGGAGTGCGCCAATGAATATAACCGCAGCCAGTACCGCTAGAAATACATAGGCCACGTTTTTAAGCGCATCCGTGATCGGCACCAGCTGATAGACATAGCCTTCTATATAATTCAGCTTTGTGACCGCAACATACCAGGTCTGGTTATCGAAACGTAAGGTATTCAGATTTTCTCCTTCTTCTGAAAAATTCTGTAGTTCTTCCACAAGCCCTTCTGTATATTCCAGGTTCTGCGGTAAGATAAAGTTTCCATTTTTATCTGCGACTGCTATGATACTTTCACTGTATGGAGATGAATCCCATAAATCCGCAAAGCTTTCCACCGCACAGTCGATCACAATCATTCCAAGATACTTTCCATTTGAGGGATCTAAAATGCTTCGCGCAACAGAGAGTACCTTCCAGCTGGCGGAAGCCGCATTTTCTGTATGCACGCCAATAATATACGGCCGACCATTTCCGTTTCGGACGGTATCGTACCAGCTTTCCTTCCGTATGTTATACTGATAATTACCAATCACCGTATGATTACAGCGATATGCAAAATAATCCATATTTTCCGGATACAAAAATACGCCATCGATTTGATTGTGCATATAATATATATGCTTATAGATTTTCGGATTGATCGCATTTACATCTTGGATCTGTTCGATCATTTTCCTTTCTTCGCTGATTCCCTGATAATCCTTCCGTAAAATATCCATAATCTCAGAGTCAAGGTACGGGAATTCAGAAAGCTTTTTAACGCTGTCAAAATAGTTATCAATACTCTTCACGATCTGATAATTACTGCTGTAGATGGATTTACTGATGCTGTCCTTGTTCAGTTTTTCCCACAACACAGCAAACAACGCTATCACGCAAAGCAACACAATTCCAATAATTGCAAGATACCCGAAAAAGATTTTCTTTCTGATAGACATATCCTGAAATACGTGTCGATACTTCTTTCTTGCTTTTTCCATCACTCTTCCTCCGTCACCTCCGGTGCCTTCCCCTTCCCACCCTCGGTGTGGAAGAAATCATACACCTGCTGCGCGCTGCGGGCGTTCATGGATTCGGCGTTGGCGAGCTCTTCAAAGGAAGCATCGCGGATCGCCTCAAGGGATTTAAATGTGCGCATCAGCGCTTTGCGGCGGGTCGGGCCAATCCCCTCGATATCATCGAGAATAGAGTGCACCTGTCCCTTGCTGCGCAGGCTGCGATGGTACTCGATGGCGAAGCGGTGCGCCTCGTCCTGAATCCGCGTGATGAGCCGGAAACCTTCCGAGCGGATGTCGATCGGTACCTCGACATTATTGTAATACAGACCGCGGGTACGGTGAAAATCATCCTTGACCATACCGCAGACCGGAATCGAAATGCCAAGTTTATCAAGGACGCGCAAGGCGACATTGACCTGCCCCCGGCCGCCGTCCATCATGATGAGATCCGGGAATCGGCTGAAGCTGCCCATCTCATAGCCCATTCCCTTTTCATCCAGCTCGCGGCGCTCCTGCAGACCATGGGAAAAAGGGCGGGTC